>JADMIO010789690.1_pt1 | contig 72909 bp, 80 predicted proteins | sample 8958161 | NCBI WGS metagenome assembly JADMIO01 (sample SAMN16585339, study PRJNA669376) | soil metagenome | isolation source: Crop rotation soil | place: USA: Cullars Rotation, Alabama | collected 2011 | reverse complement strand
GCGACAACTTGTCCACGTGGAATTCTAAGCTTAGGATCCCAATGTGCTGGAAAGTTCGCGCCGGACGCCGTGCATATCGCCACCGAAGGCTCACTGGGCCTGACGGCGCGGCGCATCTGCGTCAAGCATGGCATCGCTTTCACCACGGCCTTTCACACACGCTTCGCCGAATATGTCCATGCCCGCTTCCGCATGGTGCCGGAAAAAGTCATCTGGCGCTGGCTGCGCTGGTTTCACCATCCGGCCACTGCGGTGATGGTAGCGACCAATACCCTCAAGCATGAGCTGGAGAGTCACGGCTTCAAGCATCTCAAGCTGTGGTCGCGCGGGGTGGACATCGAGAAGTTCCACCCCATGCCCGGCGTGCGGCAACCTTACGAAGGCCCGATCTGGATCTATGTCGGCCGGGTGGCGATCGAGAAGAATATCGAGGCTTTCCTCGGCCTGGATCTGCCGGGCACCAAGGTGATCGTGGGCGACGGACCGGCAAGGGGCCATCTCACCCAGAAATACCCGGCCGCGAAATTCCTGGGCGCCCTGACCGGCGAGCCGCTGGCCCGCGCCTATGCCGGCAGCGATGTCTTTGTCTTTCCCAGCCGCACCGACACATTCGGCCTGGTGATGCTGGAGGCTCTCGCCTCCGGCCTGACGGTGGCGGCCTATCCGGTCGAAGGGCCGCGTGACGTGGTCGGCGCCGACGTGCCGGGGGCGTCGGACGTGGCGGCGTTGGACGAGAACCTGCGAACCGCCTGTCTGAAGGCGCTGGAACTGGCCCGGCATCCGGGACCCCTTACCCCCCGGACTTTTGCCGAAGGACATTCCTGGCGGGCCTGCACTCTGCAATTTCTCCAGAATATCGTGGTGGAGCCTGACCCACCGGACCTTGCCAGAAGCGGTTAATCCTTTTGGCGGAAGGGCTTATCGAACAGCTGCGGGTGGGCTAGAAGAAGCCGGCAAGCCCTGGTTCCCGCCCTTGATGACCGCGCCAGTTCCTTTGCCAGGAGGCCGCCTGACGGCCCGCGAGTATGCGTTCCTGGCCTTGAGCCTGTTGTTCTGGGCCGGCTTCGTGATCCTGTTGGGCAAGGACACCAGCTGGGACTTCCGCAACTATCACTGGTACGGACCCTATGCGCTGCTGAACCATCGCATGGGCATCGACGTCGCGGTCGCCCACCAGGCCAGCTACTACAATCCCTATCTCGACATTCCCTTCTACTGGCTGGCCACCCACACCCGCGCCTGGATCGCATTGGCGGTGCTCGGCGCGGCGCAGGGGGCCAACATCATTCCCCTCTATCTGATCGGCCGCTCGGCGCTGCGCTTCAACATGACCGTGTCGGACACCAAGTTCATGGCCGGCGCGCTGTCGCTGCTGGGTCTGGTGGGGGCGCTGACCCTGACCGAGTTCGGCACCACCTATTACGACAATGTGATGAGCGTCCTGGCGCTGTCGGGCCTGGCGGTGCTGGTGCTGAAGCGCGAAGTGCTGCGCGATGGCCCGCTGGGAAAAGCGGGGGCGATCTCCGCCGGTGCCGGCCTTATCACCGGCATGGCCATGGGCCTGAAGCTGCCGGAAATGCCTTTCTGCATCGGCTTCGCCGCGGCACTGCTGGCCCTGGGCGGCAACTGGAAACATCAGGCCGTGCGGCTGATCGCCGGCGGCGCGGCGGGCATTGCGGGCTTTCTGATCTTCAGCGGGCCGTGGATGCTCTACATGTATCATCTCACCGGCAATCCGATCTTCCCCTACTGGAACGAATACTGGAAATCGCCGCTGGCGCTGGCGGCGCCTTATCGCGACCTGCGTTTTGTCCCCGCCTTTCGTCCCTGGTGGCAGCAGCTTTTCTTCCCGGTTCTTTTCACCTTGGACTGGCATGTCGCAGACGATCTGGGCTTCCAGGATATCCGTGTCTGCCTGGCCTATCTGCTGGTCATCGCGGCAAGCATCGTGTGGCTGTTGCGGCGCCAGAGCCGCGATGCGCTGCTGGAGCCCCGCGCCACCGCCATCCTGTTCGCTTTTTCCGCCGCGGCCTATTTCGCCTGGATCCGGATGTTTGCGATTTATCGCTACATCATCCTGTTCGAGATGCTGGCGCCGCTGCTCATCATCGGCGCGGTCGGCCTGCTGCCGCTGCCGCGCCGCAGCCGCTATCTCACCCTGGCCGGCCTGTGCGCCGCCTGCCTGCTGACGGCGCGCAGTGATTTCCTGGAGCGCGCACCGGTGGAGGACCCCTACGTGCAGGCCGCACTGCCGCCCATTCCCCATCCCGACAAGACCATGGTGGTGATGACGGGGGATGCGCCCATGGGCTTCATCGCCACCACCCTGCCGCCGCAGATTCCCGTACTCAGGATCGACGGCTGGATGGTGCAGCCGCGCGACGGCACGCTGTTGACCCGCCAGATGAAGCGCCGCGTCGCCGCGCAACTGGCGCGGGGCGGCGATCTCTATCTGATCGCCGATGCCGGCGACATGACAAGGGCCCATGACGCCCTGGGCGACTATGATCTCGCCATCCGCTGGTCGGAATGCCAGCAATTCGATACAAACCTGACTGGCACCTATCAATGGTGTCCGCTGGCCAAGAAGAGTTGAGATGCCGGGACAAACCAGATGAGAGTCGCGGTATTGGTGCCCTGCTATAACGAGGAAGCGGCCATCGCCAAGGTGGTCGCAGACTTCCGCGCCGCCCTGCCGCAAGCCATCATCTATGTCTATGACAACAATTCCCGCGACCGCACCGTGGAGCGGGCGGTGGCTGCCGGCGCGGTGGTGCGCACCGAGCGGCGCCAGGGCAAGGGCAATGTCGTGCGCCGCATGTTCGCCGACATCGAGGCCGACATCTATGTGCTGGTGGACGGCGACGATACCTATGATGCCGGCGCTTCCCCGCGCATGATCGCCCGCATGGTCGAGGAAGGCGCCGATCTTCTGACGGCCCGGCGCATCCACACCGATGCGGCCGCCTACCGTCCCGGCCATGTCGCGGGCAACCGGCTGCTGACGGGCCTGACCGCATTGCTGTTCCGCGTGCATCTGACCGACATGCTGAGCGGTTACCGGGTTTTCTCCCGCCGCTTTGTCAAAAGCTTTCCCTTCACCGCCGAAGGCTTTGCCATCGAGACCGAACTCACCGTCCATGCGGTGCGGCTGATGATGCCCATGTCGGAGATGGACACGCGCTACAAGGAGCGGCCCATCGGCTCGGTTTCCAAGCTCAACACCTTCCGCGACGGCTTTCGCATTCTGGGCACCATCTTCTACCTGACCCGGGAAGAGCGGCCGCTGGTCTTCTTTGCCACCATCGCCTTTGTTTTCGCCGCCGTGGCCGTGATCATCGGCGCACCGGTGGTGTCGGACTATCTGCAAACCGGCCTGGTGCCGCGCCTGCCGACCGCTGTGCTGGCAACCGGCTTGATGGTGATCGCCTTCCTGTCCCTGACCTGCGGGCTTATCCTGGACACGGTGACGCGCGGCCGCTGGGAGGCCAAGCGCATGGCCTATCTTGCCATCCCCGGCCCGCAAGACCTCGCGTGAAAAAGCTGCTGGGCGCCTTGGCGCGCCTGTCCATTCTGCGCTTTGCTGTGATCGGCGCCCTGGGGATGCCGGTGGACTGGGGCGTGCTGCACCTGATGGTGCATTGGGGGACCGGGCCCTATCTGGGCCGGGTAATTTCCTGGTTCTGCGCCGCCACCTTCACCTGGGCCGGCAACCGCTATTTCACGTTTGCCGGACGCCGCGCCCGCGGACTTGCTGCCACCGCCAAGGAATGGGGGCGTTTTCTGGCGGCCAATGCGGTGGGTGGTCTGGTCAATGTCGGGCTTTATTCGGTCCTGGTGCGCTTTGCCCCGCCGCCCTTCAACGACCTGACAGTCGCGCTGGTCTGCGGCGTGTTGCTGGGATTGCTGTTCAATTTCACCCTGTCCAAGAAGATCGTCTTCAAAGGGCCCCTATGAAAATCATTGCCATCACAGGCGGCGGCGCCGGCATCGGCCGGGGCATTGCGTGGCATTTCGCCCGTGCCGGTTACGCGCTCTCCATCACCGACCGGGATCGGAAAGCCGGCCAGGAATCCCTGCAGGTGATGCGCGAGGCCGGCGTGGAAACCGTGTTCGTGCCGGGCGATGTTTCAAAGCCAGCGGACGTGAAAAACTGGCTCGGCAAAACCAAGGCAAAGCTGGGCGTGCCCGATGTGCTGGTGAACAATGCCGGCACCGAAATCCGCAAGGACGTCCTCAAATTGACCGTCGCGGAGTTTGACCGGGTGATCGCCACCAACCTGCGCGGCACCTTCATTTGCTCGCAGGCGGCGGCAAAGATGATGGCAAGGCGCGGTCATGGTGGCGCGATCATAAACATCGCGTCCACCCGCGCCTTCATGTCCGAGCCTGGCACCGAGGGCTATACCGCGTCCAAGGGCGGCATCGTCGCCTTGACCCACGGCATGGCGATCAGCCTTGCCCGCTATCGCATCCGGGTGAACTGCATCAGCCCCGGATGGATCGAGGTCAGTGATTGGCAGAAAGCATCCGCCGCCAGGGCGCCCCACCACTCCAGAGCCGATCGCGAGCAGCATCCTGCGGGGCGGGTGGGAATTCCGGAGGATGTCGCCAAGGCTTGCCAGTTCATCGCCGAGGATGCCGGCTTCATGACCGGCCAGAACCTTATTCTCGACGGCGGCATGACGGTGAAGATGATCTACGTCTGAGCCCTGGAGCGGCCGGCGACCCGAAGCGGCGTAGCCGCGCAGGGCCGTCCGGCGCGACCATAAAACAAGAGCGGCCGGCGACCCGAAACCGCGTAGCCGCCAGAACCGTCTGACGCGACCATAAAACAAGAGCGGCCGGCGACCCGAAGCGGCGTAGCCGCCAGAACCGTCCGACGCGACAAAAAAAAGGGCACGGAACCGTCGTCCCGTGCCCTTTTGTCGTTTGGAGCCGCCTTAGTGGCTGGCGGCGAGGAACCAGAGATGGGCCACCAAGGCATCCTTCTCCGGCGTCTTGACCTTGGAGAAGGCGGCCTGGGCTTCCTTTTTCTGGCCGGCTGCCAGATATGCCTGGCCCAGGCGGATCTGGCCATTGTTGGCATCCTTGAGCGGCTTTTTCAGGCCCTCCTGGATCACGCCGATGGCCTCCTTGGCCTTGCCCTCGCCGATCATGTTCTCGCCCACCTTGACCAGGTCGTCGCCCTGCGGCGCGGCCTTGGCGGCAGCCAGCGCCTGCGCCTCCTTGCCGGCGTTGGCAGCAGCTTCCTGCTTGGCGCGGGTCAAGAGCCGCAGCGAGCGATCATCTGTGAGCAGCTTCGCCGCGACACCTTTTTCCAGCACGGACTGCGCTTCGGCGGCGAACCCGAACTGCAGAGCGAACTGGCCGAGCGAGATATAGTCATCCTTGGTCGAGGCCGCGCCGGTCAGAAGGCGCAGGCGATTGATGTCCAGCGTGTTGTGGTCGGAAAGACCGCGGGCGCGCTCACCCAGCTTCAGGAGGCCGACCCAGTATTCCGCCTTGCCGGTGCGGGCAACCAACTGTTCCAGCGCAGCGCGCTGGCTGACATCGTCACCGACCTCATAGGCGCAGCGGGCCTGCAGCGCCAAGGCGGTTTCGCCGCTGCCCAACGACTTGGTGTACTTCACGCAACCCGCATAGTCACCGGCCTTGTAATAGGCCTGGCCGACGATCAGCTGCGACTGGGCGTCGAAGACATTGTTCTTCTTCAGATACTCCGCGTCGGCGATCACTTCCTTGAACTTGCCGGCATTATAGTCCTGGGCGAACTTGGCCTTGGCGCCACCGGGCGTGTTGGGGTCGGCCGAGGAGATCGCGATCGCATTCTTGATCTGATTGATGAGGGCGGTGTCGTCCGCAGTGGACTTCACGGCTTCCGCCTCGTTCAGCTTGGCCTGGGCGCCCTTGTAGTTCTTGGCCGAGATCATCGCCACGGCTTCCTTGAGCAGCGGACCAACCTTGGGGCTGGCGGTCAGGGCGGCGGCCGGGGTGGCCAGAACCAAAGCGGCACCGGCGACGGTGGCAGTTCCCAAAAGAATCGCCGTCATCGCGGCGCGCAGTGTACGGACAGTCATAACAGACCTCTTTCGCATCATCAAAAAAGGGAAAGCGTGCGGGGCTGCCGCACGCTTTTCACCTACGGCCGTGCCCTCACAGCCTAATTATACTGGTCGATGCCGGTAAAACCAATATGCGTCGCACCCAGGCGCTGGGCATCGGCCAGCACCTTGGCAACGGCATCATACTTGGCCAGCCGGTTCGGATTGACGTGGATTTCGGGTTGCGGGTTCTTTTTGGCCGCGTCCTCGAAATAGGCATCCATCGTGGCACGGTCCACGGTAGCGCCGTTCCAGGTGATGGTTCCGTCAAAATCGACGCCCAGTTCCACCGTCTCCGGAATGACCGTCGGCGGGGTGGTGTTGGGGGCCGGCATGTCCAGCTTCACCGCGTGGGTCTGGATCGGCAGGGTGACGATCAGAAGGACGAGGAGAACGAGCATCACGTCGATCAACGGCGTGGTGTTCATTTCCACCATCACTTCGCCTTCAGCAGTACCGGTACTCATTGCCATAGCGGATTACCTCAAAAGCTGCTTGCGTCGAGAGAGTGGGGCTCGGTGATGAAACCCACTTTCTGGATACCCGCCTTCTGGCAGGCCAGGATCACGCGGCCGATCGCCTCAAAGCGCACATTCTTGTCACCACGAATATGCACTTCAGGAAGCGTCTTGCCGGCCGCATTCGCACGACGCAGAGCATCGACGAAGTTGCGGACCATGGTCGCCGGATCGACCGGGACATTGTTGTAGTACATCTGCTCGTCGGAGGTCACCGCGATCACAATATTTTCAGGCTTCGTCTGCGTGACGATATTGCGATAGGTCGGCAACGTGACGGGCACCGTCTTGAGCACCACCGGGATGGTGACCAGGAAGATGATCAGCATCACCAACATCACGTCCACCAGCGGTGTGGTGTTGATGGTGACGTTCAGATCCTGTTCGTCATCCTCGACGGCGTGTTGGACGTCAACTGACATAGGGCTAACTCCGTGAAAGGACTATCTCGTCCGCTTACTTGCTCTTGCTGATGAGATAGGCCTGCAGGTCACCGGCGAAAGCGCGCAGCTTCTCGGTGATCACCTTGTTGCGGCGGACCAGGTAGTTGTAGAGCAGCACCGCGGGAACGGCCACGAACAGGCCGATGGCGGTCATCTGCAGCGCTTCACCCACCGGGCCGGCGACCTTGTCGATGGACATCTGGCCGGCGACACCGATGCCGATCAGCGCGTTCAGAATGCCGATAACAGTGCCGAGCAGACCGACGAAGGGAGAGACTGAGCCGACCGAACCGAGGAAGGCGACGCCGCCCTGCAGGCGAGCATTGGCGTCTTCCAGCTGACGGGTCAGGGTCATGCCGATCCAGTCATTCAATCCCACCAGCGAGGTGCCGCCGGTGGAGGCCCGAAGGCCGGCTTCGGCAATGCCGCGGAACACCGAGTTCTTGGGCAGCTTGTCCACGCCCTCATTCAGGGTGGCGGAGGTCCAGAACTTCTTTTCGACCTGGCTGGCCTGGCCGAGAATGCGCTGCTGCTCGATCCACTTGGTGAAGAAGATGTACCAGGTGCCGGCAGACATGATCACGAGCACGGCCAGGATGGTACGGGAGATCCAGCCACCATTTTCCCACATGTGCTGCAGGCCGTAGGGGGTGGACTGGTCGGCGGGGTTGGCGGCAGCGGAAGCCGGCTTGGCATCGCCAGCCGGGGCAGCAGCCGGAGCGGCGGCCTGGTCGGCCGGGGCAGCAGCCGGAGCGGCGGCCTGGTCGGCAGGAGCAGCCGGAGCGGCAGCCTGATCGGCCGGGGCGGCCGGCGCCTGGGCAAAGACCGGAGCAACGGCGCCCAGGCTGGTCATGGCGACGATAGCGGCTGCGATCGTCAGTTTCTTGAAGCTCATTTTTCTACTCCGTGGTAACCGATGAATTGCGTTGATGGGTTTGGAATTATTTCGCGTCCTTGAGGTCCCACTTGACGGAGACCCGGGTCGAAACGTCGTGAGGCGTGCCCGCTTGTGTCGGCGGCTGCCAGCGCCACTTGCTCTTCACATAGTCGCAGGCGGCCTGGTCCAGGCGATCCGAGCTCGAGGTCTGCACAATCTTGCAATTGTCCACGTTGCCCTCGGTCGTGATGTGCACTTCCATCAGAGTTGTGCCCTGTTCATTCAGACGCACCGAGATGGGAGGATAGGGCGGCAGCGTATGCGTACGCGCGATGGGGCGCAGCGGATCGCTGGGCGCCACGGGCGCTGCCTTGGGCGGCGGCGGCGGCGCCGGCGGCGCCTTCGGGACTGTGGTCACCGGAGGCGGCGGCGCGGTGGCGACCTGGAATTCCGGCACGATGGCCACCGGCGGCGGCGGCTTCACCAGATCCGGCGGCGGCGGCGGCGGCGCCTTCGGCGGCGTCTTCTGCGTATCAACCGAAGCCTTGATTTCTTGCAGTTGCTTGATCAGGGCTCCCTGGGCCAGCGCCGCGACGAGGCCCGCGATGCCCGCGATATGAATCGCGATCACGATCGCGATACTGGTCGCTTTGCTGGCGGCGCTCTTTTCCTGAACCTTCAGATGATTTGGACGTTCCATGCGCTCTCACTCAAGACAGAAAACCCGGCACGGAGTGCGCCTGGTCACAACAGTTTTTTTGAGACCGAAGTCTACCCAACGCGACGTCGTATACTGACGCCTTAGCCGGCCGCTTTTAAAGCAATCGCTTACCCTCTTTGCAAGAGGCATGAATGGTTGGAAAGACTTATGGCGATGCCACAACGGCGCCGGCCGCAAAGCGCTCATCCTTTCGGCCTGACCGCAAAAAAGACAGTGCGCCATCGCTTCGCAGATGCAGCATCGCGCAATAGCCACCTAAGCCTTGGGGGCTCCGTCAGAAATTCTTTCCCCCCTTGCAGCTTATACGCACTGCATCCTTGAACCGGCAGGGCACCGGCCAGGGCCGGCTTCATGCACAAGTTCCATTGCGACATCTTCGCTTTTTTATCCTCTCAAAATGCGCAAGATGGATCGCCAACGGCCAAGAATATTCAAGGATCATATTAATGCGATACCTCCACACCATGGTGCGGGTTTCCGACCTCGACGCCTCGCTGGATTTCTATTGCAACAAGCTCGGGCTTCAGGAAGTGCGGCGCATCGAGAACGAAAAAGGCCGCTTCACCCTGGTTTTCCTGGCCACGCCCGACGATGCCGAGCGCATCCAGGCCCAAGCCAATACCGAATTGGCCGCGGAAAGCCCGGTCATCGAACTCACCTATAATTGGGATGAAAAAGGCTATGCGGGCGGGCGCAATTTCGGACATCTCGCCTATCGGGTCAGCGATATCTACGGGCTTTGCGAGAGATTGATGAAGGCTGGCGTTACCATCAACCGGCCGCCGCGCGACGGCCATATGGCTTTCATCCGTTCCCCGGACGGAATCTCCATCGAATTGTTGCAGGAGGGGCATCTGGAGCCCAGGGAGCCCTGGGTTTCCATGCCCAACTCGGGCAGCTGGTAAATAAAACCGCAAGCAAAAGAAAACCCCGGTGTCGCCACCGGGGTTTTCTCTTTCGGATGGTTTTTTTAGATGCGGCCCAACACCGTCAGGATACCGACCTGCGTGGTCGAACCGTTGTTGCCGCGGATCCAGTCGTAATTCACGCCAAGCTGCCAGGTGTCGGTGGAGGCGCCCAGGCTCAAGCCGGCAATGGCGTTGCCGCTATCGGGATCGGGCCCGATAAAGGTCATGGTATTGCCGGCGGTGCCGCGGCCGCCGGTGGATTCGAAGGCGGCTTTCACATTGATGGCCTGCTGCAGCACGTCATAGCGATAGCCCAGCCGCGCCTCGGGCGTGAGATCGAAGCCCCACAGGCTGATCTTGCCCTTGACGTCGGCGCCGATCGCGGTGCGCAGGGAGTTGGCAAAATAGGGCGCCACATCCAGGTTCATGCCCGATCCGCCATCGGCTTCGGAATAGCCTTCCTCACGCATGGTCAGGCCATCGAGGCTGACATGGGGGTCAACCTCAATACCGCCATAATGCAGCATCACGCCGGTATTGGCGCCCAAGGCCAGCATGGCGCCAGGACGCCGGCTGGTCGCGGTCCGGAAGACACTGCCGACACTGAGCGTGCGCGTCTGATCGAAATCGCCATAAGCAGCACTGACCTGGGCATCGAGGAAGGCATGCTTGCCGCTCCACTGGGTATAGCCGGTCAGCATGTACCATTGGGTGTTGGTGCGGGTGGCGCGGGGCAATTCCTGGGTCACATCACCCGAATAGAAGGTGAAGGCACCGCCGTACCAGCCATTGCGGGATGAGCCGGCGTCCACGCCCAGACTGAAGCCGAAGCCATGATCCTTGAAGGCGCTGATGGTGCCGTCGGCCGAGACGTCGTTCTTGTCGCTGATCTGGCCGGTAAATTCCTCACCCCACAGGGTGGTATCGCCCGGCTGGGCGGAGAAGCTGCGCAACAGACGCTGGCGCGCAGCCACGGGGCCGGATGCCTGATCGGTGAGCATGATGGCGATCTCGCGCGTGCCGCCGGAAACGTCGGGCGCGAATTGCGAGAAGACCCGCTGGGACTGCTGCTGGGAGGCCGCCACATTGATGCCGCTCGAGGGTACGCCGGGCGTGTTGTAGACGGTCAGGCTGGTGGCGATAGCCGCGCCCAGCTCATTGTCGGTGGCGAGCGCCGCGGCCGTCAGCGGGAACTGGGCCCGCGCCTGGCCGGACAGATTGAGGCCGGGCGACCCGTCGGCATTCTTGGCGCCGGTTGAGCGCGGCAGAAGCTTGAGAAGCAGGGTCTGCTGGCCGGTGCCGTCGCCGGCAACCGAGAGCGGTGTGATGCCGCTTTCGGTGGGCGTTTCGAACAGGAAGGGCGTGTTGAGGCCAAGCTGGGCGTTCTGCGCCGCCAGGGTGGTGTCGGTGATCACCGGAGCCCGGATCAGGGTGATGGTCTGGGCGGTGGGACTGGCCGTCGAGGCGGCGCTGAAGCCGGAGGAGATATAGGTGCCGAACTGCAGACCCAGGGTGGCGCCCGAAATATTGGCGCTGGTCGCCTGCACCACCGGCGTCAGGCTGTTGAGATTGGTCTGGGAAATGGCAAGACCCAAGGTGCCGTTAGCGGCGATGTTGAAACTGGATGCCTGCAGCGCGCTGGTGGTGTTGGCGACAAAGAGCTGGCCGTTGGGATCAACCTGGACCGCCAGGCTGTTCGTATTGGCATTGATCACGGCGTTGACATAGCCGAAGCCGCCGACATGCAGCACATGATTGGCGCCGGAGCCGAAATCGATCACCCCGGCATTGGTGATGGGCGCAAAACCCGCCGAATTGGTCACAATGGCGCCGGCCACGACGCTGTAGCTGTTGGCAGTGTTGAGCAGATTGGTCGCGCCGTTGGCCGTGGTGCCGCCGCTGCCGATATTGCCGACATTGACCGTGTTGCCGTTGCCCGAGCCCAGGAAGATATTGCCCAGAATCCGGCCGCTATTGTTGACGGTGATGCCGCCGGCGGTGGAAGCGGAGAGATCGATGGCGTTGGTGATGGAAGAAACCACCGCGCCAGTGTCGGGGGTCAGTGTGGTGTTGGAGGCCTGAATCGTACCGGCATTGTTGATGGTCTTCAGACTGCCCCCCTGATCCAGGATCGCTTCCGACACCAGGCTGAAGGGCGAGGTGGAACTGGCTATGTCCTTGGTGGGCGCGAGCGTGGTGGTGGTGACCTGGGCGATGATGCTGGCGCCCTTGCCGACGTTGATCTCCGGCACATTGGAATTGGCGCCCAGGATCACGCCGAAGGCACTGCCCTGACCGATGCCCGAGACCTGGGCGACGATGGTGCCGGGCGTGTTGCTGGAGCCGCTGATTGCTTCCGACATGACATCCAGCCGCGGCGAGATCGCGTAAGGACCGAAATAAAGCGCGGTCGCCGTGGTCACGCCCGAGGAGGTGATGGTCTGGGAATTGGTGGTGGCAGCGGCGCTGATGGTACCGGTGTTGAGCAGGCCGCCCCGGTTGTTGACGTTCTGGCTGGTCGTGGTGGTGGCACCATTGACCACGTTGGTGATGCTTTCGCTGACATTGTCGTGGCGTGCGGTATCGCAGGCCGTCGTGGTCGCCGTTCCCACCGAGGAGCCAAGGCAGGTGAAATAGGTGGAAGACGCGCCCTGAATCATCATGGCGGCGCTGCTCAGCTCCGAGTCCAGCGGCTGGGCGGCGATGGTGCCACGGTTGATCAGGGAATAGCCCGGGTCGATCGGGTCCACATCCGCCGTGACGGGGCCCAGGAACACCGGCCCGCGCGGCGCGGTCAGCAGACCGGTGATGGAGCGGGTCGGATCGATCAGGACAGTCGGACTGATAACGCCGGAAACGATCAGGCCGGCGGTGCGGATATCCGCTGCGGTGGCATTGTTGGAGGTGCCGGGACCGAAGTTGATAAAGCCGCCGTCAATGCTGCCGCCGATGACCACGGCGCTGCCGGATTCGGCATTGCCGCCGCGGCTGCTGGGGAAGGAGGTGCCGATGAGCGAAATGGCTCCGGTATTGATCAGCGAGCCGCCCGAGCTGGACGGGCAGGTAAAGCCTGAGGGCGCCCCCGAATCGCTGGCGCAGGAATGGATCCCGCCCAGTTCCTGAACCCCGATAATGCCCGCGCCGACGCCCGAAAGGCCGGAGGCGAGATAGACATTCCCGTTCACGGTGCCGTCGAAGTCCACCATGATCGCATTGGACTGGGTCGAGTTTACCGTGGCGTTCTGCAGGATGCCGCCGCCGCCCAGCAGCACATTGCTGGTGATCTTGGTGCCCTGGGTGAGCAGGAAGGCCGCGGACCCGTCGCCCTGCACGATGATGGAGGAGGAGGAGGCGGTGGCGGTGGCCCCCGTCACGGCAACCGCCGTCAGATTGGTCAGCGTGACGGGGCCATAATAGGTATTGCCGCCCTGGATGATGATGCCGCGCTTGTTGGTGCCGCTGCCCCCAAGGTCGATGCTGCCGGTCGAGGCAAGGCCGCCGGAGGGCGGGAACTGGTTGCCGTTGGTGGTGTCGATCAGCACGCCGATGCCGCCATCGGCATTGGTGTTGGAAATAAAGCCGTTATTGATCACCGAGTTGCTGGAATCGATGGTGATCGCGGGAGCGTTGGCCGTCGAAATGCCGACACCGCCGCCTGCATCGATGGTGATATTGCCACTGGTCGAGGTCAGCAGTGCCGCAGAGGTGCTGTTGCTGATTTCGGTATCGGCGCGGGCGGACATGTCCGCCAGCGGCGCCGTCAGCAGGGCAGCCGCAGCGGCGGAAAGCATCAAACGGTGCTTGATCAACACAGCCTCTTAAAAATTTCGCCGGGCGGGGTACCGCCGTTCTCGGCATTGTCTCTCGAAGGTCCGCTCCCGGACCTTGTCCACACCCCTCGCGCCCAGCGGGGAATGGCACCGTTTACCCTCTCGCACCAGCGGCCCCCCTCCTGCCTCAGGGACATGGGGCGGGTTCCTACCAGGCCCGCCTTTGTACCCGGCTATCGTCCCGGTTCAACAGCAATTTTCGTCCCTCCCTGCCGGGACATGGCCGGAAAACCCACCCCTTAATCAGGTGTTAGCGGCAGAACGGGCAAAATCTCCCGTGAAAAAGTCTCCATGAGCCCCGCCCCCGATGACCAAGGTCCGGCATACCGGCTTTGCCCGGATGACCCAAAAGGACGTGAGCGCCGCCGCCGCCCGCCATGAAATGCTCTATAGCGGACGGATCGGGGGAGGCCGGGCCGTCTTCGCCTTTTGCGACCTTTCGGGCCTGGATCTGTCGGGCCGCAACCTGGCCGACGCCGACTTCACCGGCGCCATCCTGGAGGAGGCCAACCTGGAAGGCGCCAAGCTGGATGCCGCCAGCCTGTTCGGGGCAGACCTGCGCCGGGCGAATCTGGCGGGCGCATCCTTGCGGCGCGTCGATCTCAGGGGCGCCTCGATGCGCGGCGCCAACCTGATCGGTACCGACCTGTTCGAAGCGGATCTGCGCGAAGGAACCATCGCGGAAAAGGACAAATTCGGGAACCTGCGCGTGCTTCAGCACGATCTGGGCCCGTCCGAGTTGCCCGCCGCGATGATGAATTCGGCCAATCTGGAGCGCGCCAAGATGACAGGCGCCATCGCGATCCAGGCCGACTTCACAGACGCCATGATGAAGGGCTGCCGCTTGACCCGCGCCAATCTGCGGCAGGCCCGCCTCACCGGCGCCAATCTGGAAAATGCCGACCTGTCGGGCTGCAATCTGACCGGTGCGGACATGGCGGGCTGCATCCTGATCGGCGCCAAGCTCGATTTCGCCACCACCCACGGCGCGGACATGAGCAAGATCCTCACCGAGACGGTCTCGCCCAACGCCGAGCAGCTTCTGACCATCGAGCGGCTGCTGGATGAGCATTGCCGCTGGGCCGAAAGCGACGGCAGGAATGGCAAACCCGCGGACCTGAGCGGCATGGACCTGCGCCATGCCACCAAGCTGGCCCATCGCACCCTGACCGCCCTGATCGCGCCGCATGCGCAGCTTTACGGCGTCAATATGGAGGGCGCCTCGCTGCAAGGCTCGAACCTGCAGGGTTGCGATCTGCGGTCCGCGCGTCTGGGCGGCGCGGATTTGCGCGGGGTCAACCTGTCGGGCGCCAAGCTCAACCATGCCGACCTGCGCGATACCAAGCTCGGGCCCTTGATGATCACGGGGGGGCGCCTTCTGCCCGCGCGGCTGGACAATGCCCAGGCCCGCTATGCCGATCTGCGCGGCTCGGACCTGCGCCGGGCCCGTCTGGCGGGGTGCGACCTTTCTTATGCCAATCTGGTGGATGCCGACATGCGCGACAGCGAAACTGCGGGTGCGGATTTTTCCGGCGCCAAGCTCCCCAGCCGCTTCATCGAAGCCCTGTCGGCGAGCGGCTGACGGATCAAGAAAAATGGGGCGTCCGGAGGACGCCCCATTTCGACTCCTGCAAGCTGAAAGGTCGCTCAGGCGGCCTTGGCGCCGCCCTGGATGGTCTTGAGCTCCGGCGCATTGATCTGGATGCGACGGGGCTTCTTTTCCTCGGGCACGATGCGTTCCAGGTCCACATGAAGCAGACCGTTCTCAAGGCGTGCCGCCTTGACTTCGACATGCTCGGCAAGCTGGAAGCTGCGCTCGAAGGCGCGGCCGGCAATGCCCTGGTGCAGGAAGGCGGGCTGAGACTTCTCACTGTCCTCGCGCCTGCCGCTGACCGTGAGCACGCGGTCCTTGACATCGACCGCGAGGTCCTTGTCGGCAAAGCCGGCGACCGCCAGGGTGACACGGTAATTATTCTCGTCGGTCCGTTCGATATTGTAGGGCGGATAGCCCTGCTCGCCGGCGGACTCCAGCAGATTGATCAGCCGGTCAAAACCGACGGTGGAACGGAAAAAGGGCGAATAGTCGATACGCATGAAACAACCTCCGTAAAGCGTTGTCGTAGCCCGGCGGACCATTCCGGCCGGGCGGGAACCGACCCCATGACGGCGGCCGGATAAACGCTATTTGGGTCAACAAATCGGAGCTTCAAGACCCTTCCGGGGGGTTGAAAAAGAGGGTTAAGTGCCTAGCCACGCAGTCGAATCCCGCCCGTCATGATTCCCGCCGCCATCTTATTTGAGCCCATGCCCATCAAAGCGGTGGGCGCCACCTTGCGCGCCGCCCGGTTTGAACCGGCACCCGACGTCCCGGCCCGGGGAACCTGCGTCCTGCTCAACGGACAGACCGAGTTCATCGAGAAATATTTCGAAGTGATCGACGAGTTGCGGGGCCGGGGCTTTGCCGTGGCCACCATGGACTGGCGCGGCCAGGGCGGTTCCGGGCGCATGACCCAGGACAGCCGCAAAAGCTTCGTGCACGACTTCAGCGAATATGACGAAGACCTTGAGACGCTGATCAACTGGATCGTGGCGCCCATGCTGGCAGCGGGAGAAAAGCCGGTGGCGCTGGCCCATTCCATGGGCGCGCATATCCTTTTGCGCCGCCTGGTGCGTCATCCCGGCAGCTTCGGGCCCTCAGTCCTGTCCGCGCCGATGATCGGCATCTCCTTTCGCGGTCAGCGTGAGGTCCTGGTGCGGGCGGTTACCCGCTATCAGACCTGGCGCGGCAAGCAGGCCAATTGGGTCTGGGGCATGGAGGGACGCGATCCCCACAAGGTGACCTTCGCGACCCAGCTGGTGACCTCCGACCCTCAGCGTTTCGAGCGCACCCAGGCGCTGCTGCGCGAACAGCCCGACCTGCGGCTGGCGGGCGCGACCTGGGGATGGCTGGCGGCGGCCTTGCGCTCGATCGATTGGCTAAAGACGCAAGGCCCGACCATCACTACAAGGCTCTTGATGGTGGGCGCGGGCAAGGACCGGATCTGCATCACGGCCGACACCAAGGCTTTTGCCGCGCGCGCCCCTCATGCCGATTATGTCGAGATCCCCGAGGCCGAACATGAAATCCTGATGGAGCGCAGCCCCATCCGTGTCGAGTTCTGGAGCCAATTCGACGCCTTCATGAGCAAGCATCTGCCGGAGACCATAAAAAACCGCGCCCCGGCATAAACCGGGGCGCGGGCATTCTTATCACTGCGATGTTACTGGGCCGGAGCCGGAGCCGGTGTGGCGTCCGGCTGCGTGGTCTGAGCCGGAACCGGAGGCTGTGCTGGCGCCGGAGCAGCCTGCGGCTGCGGGATGTCCGAAGCGGTGGTCGCATTGTTCGGCACCGCTGTGCTGGACTGGCCGCCATTGCTGGCCACATCAGACGGCGAAGGCGTCGGGGCCGCCGGCAACGGCGTGGCCTGTGCCGCCTGCTGAGGCGCCGGTTGGGCCGGCGGCGAGGTGACCTCAGCCTGCTGCGTGGGCTCCGTCGTGGTCTTGGTCGTGTCCGCACTCATCCGCACACTGGCTGCATCAGAGGCCGTAGAGGCGGTCTCTGAAGCGGCGGTATCCGTGGAAGTGGACTTGCTGTGATGGGACGAACGTGCCGAAGCCGTATGGATCGGCGCGGGCTTGGTGGGCTCGGCCTTTGTCGAGGCAGGCTCCGGGGCCGCAGGCGGCGTGGCCGCCGGCGCGGTGGCATCAGGCGCCGGGGTGCTCGTGCTGGTGTCGGGCGCCATTGCCATCTGCTGGGGCGGCGTGACCGGCACGGTTTTGGGCAGCGTGTTATCCGCCACGACCGGCTTGATCGGCTTGGTGGAAGGCCCCGAATAGGCATAGAGGCCCACGGCAGCCACGCCCACCATCAGGGCGACGGCCACTGCGCCCACGATCTTGGGCGTGTTGCTGCGTTCGCTTTCTTCCACATTCACGGTATGGAAGTCCGAAAGACCCGCGCCATTGCCCAGCGGCTCGTGATGCAGCGCGGTGGGATCGTCAGACGCGGGCGTATTGAAATCACGTAAGGACATGCGTTCCTCCTGAGGAGCGTTATAGCTTCAGAAAGAAAACGTGATCCGACGCGATTGAGTTTCCTCACCACAAAACAAAGGCAAATTGCGGCAGCATTGCGCGAAGAGGCCGCAAAGTTTGGGCAAGTAATCGCGTTCCACTCAGCTTTTCAGCAGCTTTATGGCTTCTTCGTGAATGCGCCGGTCGCCGCAAGCCAGGATGGTCTTGCCGTCACGGCAATCGCCGCCATCCCAGGCAGTGATGACACCGCCCGCGCCTTCGACGATCGGGATCAGCGCCGCGATGTCCCAGCGGTTGAAGCCCGCTTCGATGACGATGTCCACAAATCCCATCGCCAGCACCGCGAAGAGATAGCAATCACCGCAATAGCGCGTCATGCGCGCTTGCGCCTTCACGCGCTCAAAAGCCGCCAGTTGTTCGGGCGAAAAATACTGACCCGGATCGGTGGCACATAGAATGGCGTCTTTCAGGGTGGCGCATTCGCGGACCTTCAGGGGCGTGCGCTTTTCACCCTCGATCAGGACGCTGCGCCCATGCACCCCCAGGACGCGCTCGCCCAGCACCGGCTGATCGATGATGCCCAGCACCGGCACCTCGTCCTTTTCGAGCGCGATCAGAGAGCCCCATTCATGCCGCCCGGTGATGAAGGCACGCGTGCCGTCGACCGGGTCCAGGACCCAGCGCAGGCCGCTCGAGCCTTTCTTCTCGCCGAACTCCTCGCCCAGGATGCCGTCGTCAGGCCGTTCCCGCTCGATAATGGCGCGGATGGCTTTTTCGCCGCCCTTGTCGGCCTCCGTGACGGGATCGAACAGCGCCTTGCCCGGCTTGTGCGCCACCTCGATACGCTGGCGGAAATAGGGCCGGATCACCGCGCCCGAGGCATCCGCCAGGCGATGGGCGAAGGAGACCAGCTTTTCGTCCACGCTCATCTTGTATTCCAGAAGCTTACAATGAGCCCGCCTGCCACGATCAGTACGCCACCCAGCAGGATCGGCAAGCTTGGCAGCGTGCGAAAGAAGATGAAGGTCTGAATCTGCCACATCACGAACAGGGTGGCGATATAGAGGCCGACAACCTGGCCAAACTCCAGCGGCGCAAGATTGAGAAAGGTCCCGTAACCGGCGAGCAGCGCCGCGCCGAGCAGAAACAGGCCGACACGCGCCAACCCGGCATGTCCGAACAGCGCCTTGCGGACAATGGCATCGCCCGACACTTCCAGGCCGGTGGCGACCACCAGGAACGCCAGGACCGGCAAGACACTGATCAGCTTCATTTGGCGTTTCCCCTTCGCGAACCTAGCATAACCTGAAACAGGTGGTGCTAGACACCTTCCTTCCAGCCGTTCAAGACGGCAGCGCGGCGAAACTTTCAGCCGGAATCCCGCGGCGCGAGAAATTTTGCGGCGTGAGCAGAATTGCTGGCGGCAGCGTAGCAACGAGCGACGTGCACAAGGGGTACACAAGCGATCGCGCGACGCACTCACGACGCAAAAGAAGCGTGCCGCTAGACTTCCGCGGCCTGCTTGGCGCGCTTGCGCATATGCGGAAGAAGCTCGCGCTTGCGCAGACGGATGGACTGGGGCGTCACCTCGACCAACTCATCGTCCTGGATATAGGCCATGGCCTGTTCCAGGGTCATTGGCACGATCGGCGTCAGGCGCACCGCCTCGTCCTTCGAGGTGGTGCGGATATTGGTGAGCTGCTTGGCCTTGGTCGGATTGACGTCCAGGTCATTGTCCTTGGCGTTCTGGCCGATGATCATGCCCTCATAGACTTTGGTGCCCGGCGTCACGAACAGCTTGCCGCGCTCTTCCAGGTACCAGAGGCCATAAGCCACCGCTTCGCCATTCTCGGTCGAGATCAGAACGCCATTGATGCGCCCGCCGACATTGCCCTTGTGCGGGGCGTAATTCAGGAACATGCGGTTCATCACCCCGGTGCCGCGCGTGTCGGTGAGGAACTCACCGTGATAGCCGATCAGGCCGCGCGCGGGACCGTGGAAGACGATACGGGTCTTGCCGGCGCCGGTTGGCCGCATGTCGACCATCTCGCCCTTGCGATTGGAGATCTTCTCGATGACGACGCCGGTATAGGCATCGTCCACGTCCACCGTGACTTCCTCGATCGGCTCCAGCTTCTGGCCGTTCTCGGTCTTGAACAACACGCGCGGGCGCGAGATGGAAAGCTCGAAGCCCTCGCGGCGCATGGATTCGATCAGGACGCCCAGCTGCAGTTCGCCGCGTCCGGCCACTTCGAAATTGCCTTCGCCGGTCTCGCGCACTTTCAGCGCGACATTGCCTTCGGCCTCGCGCAGCAGGCGGTCGCGGATCACCCGGCTCTGCACCTTGTCGCCTTCGCGTCCCGCCAGTGGGGAATCGTTGACCGAGATGGTCATGGCCAGGGTGGGCGGATCGATGGGATGGGCGGGGATCGGTTCTTCCACCGTCACATCGCACAGCGTGTCGGCGACGGTTGCGGTTTCCAGGCCCGCGATGGCGACGATATCGCCGGCTTCGGCCCGGTCCACCGGCACCCGCGCCAGGCCACGGAAGGCCAGCAGCTTGGTGACACGGGCCTTTTCGATCACCTCGCCCTCGCGGTTCAGGACCTTGATATTGCGGTTGGTGGTGATGATCCCCGATTCGATGCGGCCCGTGAGGATCCGGCCCAGGTAATTGTCGGCCTCGAGCGTGGTGACCAGCATCTTGAAGGGATGATCCTCGGTCGCGAGCTGGTACGGCTTGGGCGGGGGCACGTCTTCCACGATACGGCGGAACAAGGGCGACAGGTCCTTGCGTTCGTCTTCCAGCTCGTTCACCGCCCAGCCATTACGGCCCGAGGCATAGAGGTGGTGGAAGTCGAGCTGGCTGTCATTGGCTTCCAGGGCCAGGAACAGGTCGAAGATGGATTCCAGCGTCTCCTTGGGCTGGGCATCGGAGCGGTCGATCTTGTTGATCACCACGATGGGCTTGAGCCCCAGCTTGAGCGCCTTGGAGAGCACGAACTTGGTCTGGGGCATGACGCTTTCGGCCGCGTCCACCAGCAGCACCACGCCGTCCACCATGGAGAGGATACGCTCCACCTCGCCGCCGAAATCGGCATGGCCGGGGGTATCCACAGTGTTGATGCGCACCCCGTTCCATTCGACGGAGGTGCACTTGGCCAGGATGGTGATGCCGCGTTCCCGCTCCTGGTCGTTGGAGTCCATGGCCCGCTCGGCCATTTGCTGGTTCTCGCGTACGGAACCGGACTGTTTGAGGAGCTGATCCACCAAAGTGGTCTTGCCATGGTCGACATGGGCGATGATGGCGATGTTGCGGATATCCATGGGTGCGCCTGGGGTGGGTGGCCGGGCTTATAGACAGGGCCATGCTGCAGAGCAACGGCGAGTGTCCCGGCCATGCACCGGTTCCTGGCTTAACAGCGTTTTTACAGTGTTTTTCTGGATTTAGGCCTGTCTCGGCCGGGGATTTCGTCACACTTGTGAGAGGGTTTTAGCCTATAAGCACCGTAAACCTAGGCAAAAAAGGGTTGCCGGCGTCAGTCCGGCCGTGCGGGGAAAAGCAGGCATCGGGGGCCGTCTTATCCATTCGCCGTCCTGCGCGGCGGATGCTGAGTGTATACTGTGAACTCTCCGGCAATGTCGGAACTGTAGGATCTAGCGCATGAATGTTCAGATCAGTCCTCTGCAGACTCCGCCGGTGCGGGGCGACGAGGCGGACGTGCGCGACTCCGAGACAGGCAGCCGGCTACGCACCTATGCCGTCGGCGGCATAGCGCTTGCGCTGGTGCTGGGCGGCTTCTGGTACTTCACCCATGAGAGCGTTCCGCCTGCCCGCAGGACGGGCGCCGCACCGGTCAAGGTGGCGACCGTCGAGGTGCGCGACATGGCGGTGATTGAACACACGATCGGCACGGTGCTGGCCAACTCCACCGTGCAGATCAACGCGCGTGTCGCCGGCCAACTGGTCAAGGCCTTCTTCCACGAGGGCCAGATGGTCAAGAACGGCGACTTGCTCTTCCAGATCGATCCGCGTCCCTACAAGGCGGCGTATGACAATGCTCTGGCCTCGGTTGCCAGCGCCAAGGCCAAGGCCGAGCGCTATCAGCGCTTGACCTCACAGAACGCGATCGCCGCGCAATCCTATGACGATGCCCAGGCCGCCTATCTGGAAGCCGAAGCCACCGCCGAGGCGGCCCGCCTGAACCTGGAATATACCGAGATCCGCTCGCCGGTGAACGGCAAGACCGGGCCGATCCTGATCCAGCCCGGCAACATGGTGACGGCCACGACCGCCGCCAACGGCAATATGGCTACCGCCAATCCGCTGGTGACCATCAATGAAATCCAGCCGGTGAAGATTTCGCTGTCGCTGCCGCAGTCCGACCTGCCGCGCATCCAGGCGCAGATGGCCAAGGACAAGGGCCTGGTCATCACCATGAATGTGCATGACGCCGGCGCGGCCGAGGACATCCGCGTGCCGGTGAATTTCGTCAGCAACAATGTGGCGGGCGCCACCGGCACCATCGAACTGCGTGCCACCTATCCCAATAGCGACATGGCGCTGGTGCCCGGCCAACTGGTGGACATCACCGTGGCGCTGGCGGAAATCCCGCATGCCACCCTGGTGCCGCGCGAAGCCGTCAATACCGGGCCCGACGGCCAGTTTGTCTTTGTCGTCAAGGATGGCGTGGCCCAGCAGCGCCCGGTGAAGGTGTTGTTCGATGACGGGGTCAATGACGCGGTCCAGGCCAACCTGACCAAGGGCGAGATCGTGATCGTCGACGGCCAGCTGCGGGTGCTTCCCGGCGGCAAGGTGAATGTGACGGGGGCGAAAAAACACGCCGCAATGGGCAAGGGCGCCGTGACCAGCGGCCGGCGCCGCGTGCCGCACGCCCAGGACCATGAAGGCTGATCCCAGACACTAGCCTGACGAAGGCGCTCCGGACATGAATCTCTCCCGTCCCTTCATCGAACGCCCCGTGATGACCACGCTGCTGATGGCCGCGCTGGTGATCTTCGGCGCCTATGGCTATTCCAGCCTGCCGGTGTCGGACCTGCCGAACGTGGATTTCCCCACCATCCAGGTCTACGCCAACCTGCCCGGCGCCGATCCCGACACCATGGCTTCGTCCGTGGCGACACCGCTGGAGAACCAGTTCTCCGCGATCCAGGGCATCGACCAGATGACCTCGTCGAGCACGCAGGGCAATACCAGCATCCAGCTGCAGTTCGCCTTGGACCGCAATCTGGACGGCGCCGCCCAGGACGTGCAGTCGGCCATCTCGGCCGCCACCCGCAATCTGCCCAAGGCGCTGCCCCAGCCGCCGACCTTCCGCAAGGTGAATCCGGCGGATCTGCCGATCATGTTCCTGGCGATGAGCTCGTCCACGCTCAAGCCGTCGGAAGTGGACGAATATGCCGAAACCCTGCTCGGCCGGCAGATTTCCACCATCGAAGGCGTGGCGCAGGTCAGCGTGTTCGGCAGCGCCCGGTTCGCTGTCCGCATCCAGGCCGATCCCGCCGCCCTGGCGACGCGGCAGATCGGCATAGACAAGCTGGTCAGCGCCGTGGCGCAGGCCAATGTCAATCTCGCCACCGGCGCCCTCAACGGCCCCACCCGCTCCACCGTGATCCATACCGGCGGCCAGCTCACCGACGCCGAACAGTTCAACAACCAGATCGTCACCTACCAGAATGGCAGCCCGGTCCGCCTCAAGGATGTGGGGCGCGCGCTGGACGGGCTGGAAAATCCCTATGCCAAGAGCTGGTACAAGGACCGGCCGGCCATCGTGCTGGCGGTTTTCCGCCAGCCCGGCTCGAACGTCGTCGAGGTGACCAACGCGATCAAGCGCGTGTTGCCGCAGTTCAAGGCCAATCTGCCGCCCGCGGTCCAGCTCGATGTCGTGTTCGACCGGAGCAACATGATCCGGGCCTCGATTGCCGACGTGCAGACCACGCTTCTGATCGCCGGCGCGCTGGTGATCGGCGTGATTTTCGTCTTCCTGCGGCGGGTTTCGGCCACCATCATTCCCTCGCTGGCCCTGCCCATCGCCGTCATCGGCACCTTCGCCGGCATGTCGGCCCTGGGCTTTTCGCTGGACAATCTCTCGCTGATGGCCCTGACCCTGTCGGTGGGCTTTGTGGTGGATGACGCCATCGTGATGCTGGAGAACATCGTCCGGCATATCGAGACGGGCGAGAAGCCCTATGAGGCGGCGATGAAGGGCGCCGGCGAAATCGGCTTCACCATCCTGTCCATGACCATCAGCCTGGCGGCGGTGTTCATTCCCATCGTCTTCATGGGCGGCATCGTGGGCCGGCTGCTGCACGAATTCGCCATCACCATCATCATCGCCATCCTGTTCTCCGGCGTGATCTCGCTGACTCTCACGCCCATGCTCTGCGCCCGCATCCTCAAGGACGAGCATGGCCAGAAGCACAACTGGTTCTATGAGCTGAGCGAGCGCACCTTCAACAACGTGCAGGCCTTCTATGACCGTACCCTGCGCTGGAGCATCATGCACGGCCCGGTCATCCTGGGCGTTTTCGTCGCCAGCCTTGCGGTTTCGGTCCTGATGATGTCGGTCATGCAGCAGGACTTCCTGCCCAGCGACGATAGCGGCCGTATCCAGGCGAATCTGCAGGCGGCCAACGGCACCAGCTATGTGCAGATGGCGGCCTATACCCGGCAGGTTTCCAAAATCATCGGCCAGGATCCGGACATCGAAGGCGTGCTCGCCCAGATGGATGGCGCCAATGGCAGTGCCGGCACCAACCAGGCCCGTCTGATGATGATCGCGCTCAAGCCCTTGGGCGAGCGCAAGGCCGGTCCCGATGAAATCATCCGGCGCCTGCGGCCCAAGGTCTCCCGCATCCCGGGCGTGAATGTCTTCCTGGTCAATCCGCCCACCATTCGCCTGGGCGCCCGCATGGCCCGTTCCAGCTATCAGTACACCATGCAGGGGCTCGATCTGGCGCAGCTGCAGGACTATTCCGACAGGCTGATGGACGAGATGCGCAAGACGCCCGGCTTCGTCGACATCAATTCCGATCTCGACGCCGCCATGCCCTCGGTTCAGGTCAAGATCAACCGCGACCGCGCCGCCGCATTTGGCGTCACGCCGCAACAGATCGAACTGGCGCTGGGCTCGGCCTTTGGCGGCCAGCAGATCTCCCAGATCAACACGTCATCCAACCAGTATGAAGTGATCATGGAGCTGTTGCCGCGCTATCAGCGCGACGCCACGGCCCTGGACCGGCTCTACATCACCGGCAGCAACGGCCAGCTTGTGCCGCTGACCGCCGTCACCGACATGGAGCCCAGCACGGTGCCGCTCTCCATCAACCATGCCGGCCAGATTCCCGCCGTGACCATTTCCTTCGACCTTGCCACCGGCAAGGCGCTGTCGGATGCGGTCAGCGGCATCCGCAAGGCAAGCGAGGAGATCGGCATTCCGGACTCCATCCAGGGCAATTTCCAGGGCACCGCTGCCGCCTTCGAGGAATCCACCAAGAATATGGGCATCCTCCTGCTGATGGCCATGGTGGTGGTCTACATCATCCTCGGCATTCTCTATGAAAGCTTCATCCATCCCCTGACCATCCTGTCGGGCCTGCCCAGTGCCGCGGTGGGCGGCCTGGTCACCTTGTGGCTGGCGCATCTTCTGTTCCTGGCGGGGGTGACCCATGCGGACATGTCGCTGACGCTCTATGCCTTTGTCGGCATGATCATGCTGATCGGCATCGTGAAGAAGAACGCGATCATGATGATCGACTTTGCCCTCAACCGGCAGCGTTCGGATGCGACCGTGGCTCCCGAACAGGCCATCTACGAAGCCGCGGTGGTGCGTTTCCGGCCCATCATGATGACCACCATGGCGGCGCTGATGGGCACCCTGCCGATCGCCTTCGGCAGCGGCGCGGGCGCGGAATCGCGTCGGCCGCTGGGCCTGTGCGTGGCGGGCGGGCTTCTGCTGTCGCAGCTTCTGACGCTCTACATCACGCCCGTGATCTATTCCTATCTCGACCGGCTGAGTGGCAAGCTGCAGCGCCGCAAGACGGCGCGCCGCACCAGCGGTCCCCGGGTCGCGCCGGCGGAGTGAAGGCGACGACCGGCCCAGCAGTCGGGATGGAGGCCGGCGGCCAGGGTAAAAACGGCCGGACCTGCCAGAGCCAGTCCAGCAGCGCCCTCATGCGTCCTTCTTCCGCCTGGCGGAAAGTTCCCTGAGCAGCCTTTCGGCATCGGCAACGTCTTTCGGCGTCAGATTGCCGGCCTCGATCAGTTGCGCCATCACCGGCTGGATGCGGCCGCCGAACAAGGAGAGGAATTCATCCACCAGCCGCGCCTTGGCGGCATCGCGGGTGATCAGCGCCTCGAAGACATGGGCGTTGCCGATCTTGCGCGCCCGGCGTAGCGCCTTCTTGGCCTCCAGCCGGTAGACCATGGTCTGCACGGTGGTATAGGCGGGCCGATTCTTGGGCCCGAAACTTTCCTGGATCTGGCGGATGGCGGTGGGCCCGTTGGTCCAGAGGACCTCCATGATCTGGAGTTCCAGCTTGCTCAATTTGGGAAGGCGCATCGCCGCGTCCCTACTACAGGCGTCGGAAACCGTAGGACCGCCCTGCGCGCCGCGCAAGCATCCGCGATCAGTGGTCCAGAGGCATTCCCACTTGCCGCGGCCGCAGGAAATCGAAAGGCCCACAGAGCAGCAGGCCGGCCAGGAACCCGCCCAGATGAGCCTGCCAGGCAATCATGCCGCTTTCTCCGCCCACCCCAAGACCGGTGACGCCGGCCAGAAGATTGATGGCGGCCCACACCGCCGTGAAGATCAGGATCTGGCGAGAGAACAGCGGCGCCAGGGGCGCGGTGACCGGTTCGGCCCAGGGCGCTTGTCCCGGCAGCATTCTCAAGGCGGCGGCCATCAAACCGGAAATGGCGCCCGAAGCGCCGACAACCGGGATCGGACTGCCCCAGTTGAAACCAACATAAGTGAGCGCGCCCGCCACGCCGCAGATCAGGAAGAAGATCAGAAACAGCACCGGTCCCAGCCGCCGCGCCACCACCGGTCCGAAGGCCAGCAGCCAGAGAGAGTTGAGGACCAGATGGGTCCAGTCATTGTGCAAGCCCATATAGGAGACAAAGGGAATGGCCCGTTCCAGCATCGTCCCGGGCCACGACGCCGCCAGACCGGACTGGCTGGCGACAAAGGCGTGACTGTATCGCGCCGGGATCAGCGCATATTCGTAAACCATGTCCTGGGAGACGGCCTGGGGCAGCCACAGGCGCAGGGCGTGGAGCGCTGCCAAACCCGCGATCAGCCACAACACCACGGCCGGCGCACGGAAAATGGGCTGGCGCGGCGGCGCCGATTGCAGGAAAGCCATGATCCTATCTAGGAGGCTTTAGGCCCCTTCGCCACTGTTCCGGAACGGAACGGATCCTGTGTCACAGCGTGCAGCTCTGGGGCTTGCCCGTTTTGGAACACTGCCCCGGGTGGGGTGCCCCCGCCGCCGAAGACCCCCAAGGAATTTACCTCACGAATCCTGTCCCGGCGCGGCTCGCAAGAGCATGAATGTATCGCAGCGGCACGGCACATACCTAACAGCAATTAAGAACTGGCATGGCTGTTGCTCTGTCTGGGGCAACAGAACCACGAGCACCCCATGTCCAGCTTCAAGTCCCAGACGTGTTTGACTCTCGCCTTGACCGCCTTTGTTTTGGCGGCCACCGCCGTCCAGGCCGGGGATTGGACCAATTCGGCCATGTACAACGGTTACGGCGCCGCCACGCAGAATACGCCGTCCAATTATTCGATGCGTGACGCCAACGGCAACCTGACCATGGTGAACGGCCAGGTCACCTCATCCACCTACGCCTATGCCTCCGGCGCCCAGTACGGCGGCGGTGGCGTTGGCGCGGGCGGGGCACCGCAGACCTACGGACAGGCCGCGGCAATCGGCAATCAGCTGAACGTCGTGGTCGTCGGAAGCCACAACACGACGATCATCGACTCGTCCCAGGTCAACAACGGCAATCAGACAGCCACCGCCAACCTCAACCGCCAGTAATCGAAAGCCAAAAGGGAAGCCCCTCCCATGTCCACCAAAGCCCGCAAACACCTCCTCAAGCCCCTGGTCCTGATGGTGACCGCTGTTGCGCTGGAAGGCTGCATCAGCCCGATCCCGGACTCGGTAGGCCGCTACACCGCACCCATCGGCGGGGCCCCAGTGATCGCCAACGAGACCCCCTATTCCGCGGCCCTGCGCTGCATGAGCCGCTTTGTCGCCCAGCGCCCGGTACGTATCGCGGTCGGCCAGATCGCCGATTATACCGGCAAGGCCGAAGCCGACGGCTCGGGCCGCAAGGTGACCGCCGGCGCCGCCCTGATGGAAATGAGCGCCCTCAACAAGGCGGGCGTTCATATGGTGGAACGTTTCGACACCTCCGTCGCCGAGATGGAACTCAAATATGCCAACAACAAGCTGATCGGCGATGACCAGCATCCCAATCCGACGCCCGGCGACTTCCGCAAGATCATGGCGGGTTCGATTCCCGGTTCCGACTATTACATCGTCGGCGGCATCACCGAGCTGAACTTCAACATCCGCAGCGAAAATGCCAATGGCAATGGCGGGGGCACCGCCACCAATGCCACCACCGGCACCGCTTCAGGCAGCATGTATGTGATGAATGTCGGGCTGGACCTGCGTCTGGTGAACACCAACACGCTGGAAGTGGCCGATGTGATCTCCTACCAGAAGCAGATCATCGGCCGCCAGATTTCGGCCGGCGTGTTCGACTTCCTGGGCAAGAACTTTTTCGATGTCAGCCTTGGCGAAAGCGCGCTGGAGCCGATTCAACTGGCGGTCCGTTCGGTGATCGAGCGCGCCACCCTGGAGATGATCACCCGCATCTATCGCGCTCCCGCCGGTGCCTGCTCGATCCCACTGGGGACGGCGGATGATCCGCTGCGTGAGGGCGAGGAATATCGCGCCCGGCCGGCGGCCTATGCGCCGCAGCCTTATGCGCCGGCGCCCTCCGCTCCGGCCCCGAACTTCCAGGCCACGGCCGCTCTTACCGACACCAGCCGCAATCGTCCCTATGCCGGCTATGAAATCGGTCAGCCCGGCCTGCGCGGCGGCCTCTAATCCCCCATTCGAAAACACAGGAGTCCCTAGCCATGAAATCCTTCAAGATCCTTCTCGCCGCCTCGGCCCTGGCGCTCTGCGCCAGCGCCGCCTTCGCCCAGGGCGTCGGCACCTGGCCCGACCAGTCGCAGCAATCCGGCGGCGTCGGCAGCCAGATCCTCAACAACCAGATCAACCTGCAGACCAACTGGTCCAACCTGACCGGCAGCGTCGACACGGTGGGTGGCGATGTGGTCGTCCAGGGCAATGCCGGCGGCAACATGGTGGACGTCACCACCATGAACGACACCCGCGTCAACAACAATCAGTTCGTGGGTCCGAATGCCACGATCGGCTCGAATGTCTCGGTTGACGTCAACAATGCCTGGGGCAGCGTCGGTATCAGCAACCAGGCGATCTGTAACGGTGCCAGCGTCTCGACCGATCCGATCCTGACAGCCGTCAAGTCGAACCAGGCCTGTCATGCAACCGATCCCTATTCGGAGATCAACACCAACATCTCGAACATCGGCGGCAATGCGGTGGTTCAGGGTTCGTCGCTGGGCAACAGCTTCCAGGCGGACTCCAACGCCCCGAATTTTCCGATCGTGAGCCGTCAGTTGAACAATTCGGGCGTGGTCTCCAACGTCAATGCCAATGTCTTCAACGCCGCCGGCACCGTGGGCCTGTCCTCCAGCGCGATCGGCAACACCTCCCAGATCATCCACTACTCGACCAACTAAAAGACTGCATGCTCCGGAATTCTTAAGGGGCAAAAACAAGAGTTCCGGAAATGGGGCGGGGGCGTCTGGACAGCGCCTCCGCCTCATCTTTTTTATTGACCCCCATCCGTCGCAGCTCAGGTCGGCTCCGCGTTCGGAAGGCTTGACCGCCTTCCTCACCTTCGCTGCGACACCTTCCCCCTTCCTGGCGCTTCGCGCCGAAGGGGGAAGGAAGCTGTCGGATGCTGAAGGTCGCCCGGCGAAATGCCGGGCTCGTATTTATACTGCCGTCCGGCCTTGGCGCTTGCTGCAACCGCCCTTTGATTTGGCGCATTTTGCCTTTTAGCGCCCGGAATAGTATTTGGCTGCCATGACTACCCTGCCCATCGACTTGGAGGCCTTTGCCGCCGCGCCCGTGGCGCGCGAGCCTTTCCCCTTCGCGATGGTGCCCCGCTTTATTCGCCAGGATGCGATGGCAGCCATCAATGCCGATTATCCGCTGGTGGACCTGCCCGGCTCTTTCCCACTGCCGACCCTGAAATATGGGCCCGCCTTCGCGCAGCTGATGGATACCATCCAGGGCGCCGAATTCACCCGCGCGGTGGAGCAGAAACTGGGCCTGGACCTTTCGGGCCGACCCACCATGGTCACGGCCCGTGGCGTGTCGGCGGCGCGTGACGGCCAGATCCACACGGACTCCCGCACCAAGCTGGTGACGGTGCTGATCTATATGAACAACAGCTGGGAAGCGCCGACGGGGCGGCTGCGCCTGTTGCGCGGACCCAGCAATCTGGAAGACGTGATCGCCGAAGTGCCGCCCGACGAAGGCACGCTGCTGATCTTCAAGAACGAGCCCAATGCCTGGCACGGCTTTCATGCCTTCGAGGGGCCGCGCCGCGTGATCCAGCTCAATTGGGTGACGGACATGGGCGTGGTGCGCCGGGAGCAGACCCGCCACAAGGTCAGCGCGTTTTTCAAGCGGCTGCGCGGGAAGAACGCGCCTGCCGCCGCGGAGCGGATGTAAGCTTCACGCTTCACAAGCTCGGCATCAGGATTGGCTGAAATCCTCACCCTGAGCTCGTCGAAGGGTGAGGATAATCATGCCAAGTCCCGCGGCCATCGCGGATGCGCCAGCCCTGCGCGGTCTTTTCCACATTGCGCGATTCCAGCGGAACCTTGCCGAAGCCACCCGGCAGATCAAGCATATATGTCGGCATGGCCAGGCCCGACAGCCGCACGCGCAACGGCTCCACCAGCGCCAGGCCTTCATCGATCGACAGGCGGAAATGCGACGTGCCCGGCGCCAGGTCGGGATGGTGCAGGTAATAGGGCTTGATGCGGTTCTCGAGGAACGTCCGCATCAGGGATTCCAGGGATTCCACGTCGTCGTTCACACCCTTCAGCAACACCGACTGGCTGACCAGCGGAATGCTGCCCTCTGCCAGACGCGCAATGGCCACGCGCGCGGCGGGCGCGAATTCGCGCGGATGATTGGCATGGATGGCCACGAAGGTCGTGGCGCCCGGCGCATGCAGCGCCGCCACCAGCGCATCGTCGATCCGCTGCGGCTCGGTCACCGGCACGCGCGTGTGCCAGCGGACCAGTTTCACATGGGCGATTGCCGCCAGGCGCTGCGAGATCTCCGCGATCCGCCGCGGCGACAGGATGAAGGGATCACCGCCGGTCAGGATCACTTCCCAGATTTCCGGATGAGCCGCGATATAGGCCAGCGCCGCCTCGAAATCCGCTGGCGACAGGGCGTTGTCCTTGCCCGATTTCACGGAGGACGGTCCGATGGTCTCGCGACGAAAGCAGAAGCGGCAATAGACCGGACAGGCCGCGACCGCCTTGAACAGCACCCGATCGGGATGGCGATGGACAATGCCGGCGACGGGGGAATGCGCGGCATCGCCGATGGGATCGGCAAGCTCGCCCGGCAGGATATTCAACTCCTCCAGCGAGGGCAGGAACTGGCGCGCAATAGGATCGTTCGGATCGTCGGGATTGACCAACGACAACAGATGCGGCGACACCGCTACCGCATATCGGCGCCTGACTTCTTCAAGATCTGGTTGCGCGGCCTGCCCCGGATCGCGCGGAGCCAAGGTCATCGCTTCTGCGCCTTGAAACTGGGAAGGAACATGCCGAACAAACCGATGGCGGGCAGATAGGCGCAGACCTTGTAGACATAGGTGATGGACGTGGCGTCCGCCAAGGCGCCCAACACCGCGGCGCCGATGCCGCCCAGGCCGAAAGACAGACCGAAGGACAGGCCCGAGATCGTACCCACACGGCCAGGCAACAGCTCCTGGGCATAGACCACGATCGCGGGGAAGGCGCTGGCCAGCACCAGGCCGATGCACACCGACAGAATGCCAGTCCAGAACAGATTGGCGTAAGGCAGCAGCAGGGTGAAGGGCAGCGCTCCCAGCACGGAAAACCAGATCACATATTTGCGGCCGATCCGGTCACCCAGGGGCCCGCCCAGCAAGGTGCCGACCGCAACCGCAGTCAGGAAGAAGAACAGATGCACCTGGGCGCTTTGCACAGAGATGCCGAACGTATGCATCAGATAGAAGGTGTAGTAGCTCCCGATGCTGGCAAGATAGAAGAACTTGGAAAAGATCAGCGCCAGCAGGATCGCCAAGGACCACAATATCCTGGCTTTGGGGAGCTTGCTTTCGCGCGAGGCCTGATGGCTTTTGATGCGCTGAAGCCCATGATGCTTGTACCAGGTGCCGATCTGGAACAGCACCAGGATGCCGAACAGCGCCAGGCCCGCATACCAGACGATGGAGCGCTGGCCGTAAGTCGCAACCAGCACGGCGGCGGTGAGCGGACTGATCGCCTGGCCCGTATTGCCGCCGACCTGAAACACCGATTGGGCAAGGCCATAGCGGCCGCCCGACGCCATGCGCGCCACACGGGATGCCTCGGGATGAAACACCGCCGAGCCCAGGCCCACCAGCATGGCCGCCATCAGCAGCACGGGAAAATTGGGGGCCCCCGACAACACCAGCAGACCGACCAGGGTCGCCACCATTCCCAGCGCCAAGGAATAGGGCATGGGCTTCAAATCCGCGAAATAGCCGACCAGCGGCTGCAGCAGCGAGGCGGTGATCTGGAACGCGAGAGTCACCAGCCCGATCTGGGCGAAGTTCAGGTGAAACTGCACCTTGAGGGTTGGATAAATGGCCGGCAGCAGCGCCTGAACCATGTCGTTGAGAAGATGGCAAAGGCCGATGGCGAGCAGCACCGCGAAACTGGTGTCATGCGCAGCCTTTTGCAGGGCAGTATCGGTCATGAGTCGTGCGAGCAGACTAGCGTTTATCGCTTTTCGGAGCATCCTTTTACGGCGAGAAAGCCGCCAAAGCCCTGCGTGGTTGCGCCACACGGCAGCCGGCGGGCATGGTTCAGAAAAAAGGGGAAAACCATGCGTTCCGCTTTCGGCGTTCTCTGCATCCTGATGGCGGCCATCCTGCCGGCGGCGGCCGCGCCGCCCGGCCTGGGATGGAAACTGGCCGGCACCTATCCCGATACCGGCGGGCGGGCGCCGGTGGCCCATGGCGGCAAGGTGCTCCCGCCCGGAAGCTCGCCGGCCAGTGTGCTGGCCGCCTGTTCCGGCGACATCGATCGGCTCTGTGCCGGCCGCTCCGGCCTTTACGCCGCACGTGCCTGCCTGACGGAGAACAAGGCCCGCCTGTCCCAGCGTTGCACCGCCGATCTGGCCGCCCTGCCCGCTTCCAGTGTGCCGCCCTGCAGCCATTCGCCGGTCTGCGACAATCGCCTCGGCCCGACCCGCGAGCAACTGCGCCGCGTCTTGTGGGACCAGACCATGGGCTACGCGTACGACTATCCCTTCGACCTGCCGATGGGCGGCGGTGGCGCTTCCGGCGTCGCCATCGATTCCCGAGGGCATATCTGGGTCCTGCAACGCACCGCGCCCGGCCAGCCGCAACTGTTCGAATTCGACCGCCAGTACAAACTGGTCCGCACCGTGCCGGATTCGGTCATCGGCCGGCTGGAGAAAGGCCACGGCATCAAGGTCGATGCCGCCGACAATGTCTGGATCACCGATGCCAACGAAAGCATCGTGATGAAGATCAGCCCGGAAGGAAAATTGCTGGCGACTTTCGGTGTGCGCGGCAAGCGCGGCGATTGGGACGAAGCCAAGGGGCAGAGATTGTTGTGGCAGCCGCTCGACGTCGCCTTTGCACCCAATGGCGATATCTACATCGCCCAGGGCCACGCCAATGAGAGCCCCAACGACACGGAGCTGGCGCCCGGCAACCGCATTGGCGCCGCGCGCATCCTGCATCTGGACAGGAACGGCAAGTTCATCGGCCAGTGGTATGGCAACCAGATCGGGCCGGGAAAATTCAGCATGGCACATGGCATCGCCGTCGATCCCGCCAATGGCGATGTCTGGATCGGCGATCGCGAGGAATATCGCCTGGTGGTCTATGATAAAAACGGCAAATACAAAAAAACCATCGCCATGCGCAATTTGATGTGCGCAGTGGCCTTCGATCCGCATGGTAATCTCTGGGTCTCGACGGGGCGCGATGGCCAACTTCTGAAGCTGGACCGCGACGGCACCGTGCTGGGCGCGGTGGGCCGCGGCTCAGGCATCGGCACCGGCCAGTTCATCGAGGCCACCTATATGGCCTGGGACAAGAACGGCAATCTCTATTCCGGCGATACCAGTGTCGGCCGCGTCACCCGCATGTCGCCGCCGTCAGGGAAACGGAGTCCATAAAACAGAGTCGATATTCGGCGCACCGGTAACCAGCATCACCAACCGGTCGAAGCCCAGCGCCACGCCGCTGGACGGCGGCATATGGCTCAGCGCCGCGAGCAGCTCTTCGTCCAGCGGATAACGCTGGCCATAGACTTTTTCCTTTTTGGCCATCTCGGCTTCGAAGCGGGCGCGCTGCTGGACCGGATCAGTCAGCTCGCCGAAGCCGTTGGCCAGCTCCACGCCGCAGGCATAAAGCTCGAAACGTTCGGCCACCCGCGCATCACGCGGACTGATCCGGGCCAAGGCCGCTTCGCAGATCGGATATTCATAAAGGATGCAAGGCCGCTCCATCCCCAGCTGTGGCTCGATCCGTAAGGTGAGCACCTTGGCAAACATGTCGGACCAGTCGTCATCGTCCGCCACGGCGATGCCGCCGCGCCGCGCCCGGGAGCGCAAGGCACCGGCATCGCCCACACCGGCCTCGGACAGGGTGGCCAGAAGGTCGATCCCTGCCAGATGGGTAAAAGCGTCCGCCACTGTCAGGCGGTCGGCGGGGGCGCGCGGATCGCACACCCCATCGCGATAGCGCAAGGTCTCTGCGCCGGCCACATCGGCGCCCAGCCGCAGCAAGGCCAGGCAATCCTCGATCACTGCCGCGTAAGGCTGCCGCGCCCGGTACCATTCCAGCATGGTAAATTCCGGCGCATGCAGCCGGCCGCGTTCCCGGTTGCGGAACACGCGGGCGAATTCGAAGATCTTGTGCTCGCCGGCCGCCAGCAGCTTCTTGGCCGCGAACTCCGGCGAGGTATGCAGATAAAGGGTCCGCGCGTTGAGATCCGGCCCAATCGCTTGGGTCTGGAAAGCATGCAGGTGGGTTTCATTGCCGGGCGAGGTGACCAGCGTCCCGCACTCCACTTCCGTGAAGCCCTGCCTCTCGAAATGACCCCGGAATGCACGCTTTATCGCGCCCCGCTGGATCAGCAGGGGGCGGCGGTCGGCATGGGTTTGCGGGCTCCACCAGGGCATTTGCGGTCCTTTGACCTTGCTGCTATAGCCCCGGCCAAGCTCCCCATCCATAGGCCGTTTTTAAGAGGTTTTCCGTGGTTTCGGTTATCGCCAGCTCTGTGCGCAAAGGCAACGTCCTGGAGAAGGACGGCAAGCTCTATCTCGTGATCACTGCCGAGAATATCCACCCCGGCAAGGGGACGCCCGTCACCCATCTGGAAATGCGCCGCATCAGCGACGGGGTGAAGACCGTGGAGCGTCTGCGGACCACCGACAGCGTCGAGAAGGCCTTCGTCGAGCACCAGACTTTCAACTACCTTTACCAGGACGGCGAGCAGTATGTGTTCATGCAGCCCCAGACCTTCGACCAGCTGCATGTGTCCGGTGACGTGGTGGGAGATGCCGCACCCTATCTGACCGAGAATATGGACGTGCAGTTGCAGCTGTTCGAGGGCAACGCCATTTCCATCGAAATCCCCCAGCGCGCCACCTTCGAGATTGTCGAGACCGAACCGGTGGTGAAAGGCCAGACCGCTTCGGGATCGTTCAAGCCGGCGCTCTTGTCGAACGGCGTCAAGACCATGGTGCCGACCCACATCGTCACCGGCACCCGCGTGGTGGTGATGACGGAAGACGGCTCCTACGTCGAGCGCGCCAAAGACTGAGCGCCATGCGCAGCCCATGCGGCTGATCTGACGAATCCGAGATAGCTCTTCGATAAAGGCTCGCACTAGGCTTGCGGGCCTTTATCGATTTGAGGATCACCCATGCCCAAACGCATCGATCCCAGGGACCTGCCGGGGCGCGCCGGCACCTTTTATCCGCCACCCTATGATGAACCCTGCCTGGCCCGCGAGCGCCGTCGCCTGGGCGATGCCGCCGGCCTGACCCAGTTCGGCGTCAATCTGCTCAGGCTGCCGCCCGGCGCCTGGTCGAGCCAGCGCCACTGGCACTTCAAACAGGACGAGTTCGTCTATGTGTTGGAGGGCGAAGTGGTACTGGTGACCAATACCGGCGAGGAAATCCTGAAAGCGGGCGATTGCGCCGGCTTCAAGGCCGGCGAAGAAGACGGCCATCATCTGCAGAACCGCTCCGGGTCCGACGTGCTGTTGCTGGAAGTCGGCACCCGCATCGCCGGCGATGGCGCGCACTACCCCGGCATCGATCTGGTGCATCCCGCCGATGGGATCCCGGCAATGTACACACACCGGGACGGCACGCCTTACACCGATATCCGTATGCGCGGACCGGCGAAGTAGCGCTCAAGTGTTGCGGAAATTGATCTCGACCAGAACGCCCTCGGGATCGGGGACAAAGAGTTGCTTCAGCCGGCCGCCCGGCACCACCCGTTCCTTGAAGACGACACCTGCCCCTTTCAGCCGGGCACGCATGGCATCGAAGTCATCACCGTGGAAAGCCACATGGTCAAAGGCCCCGGTGCCATCCTCCGCCACGGGCGGAGGCGCTTCTTCCCGGCCCCAGGCGCCGGCGGTGTCGCTGGCTTCCACCAGATGCACCACGGGAATGCCGCCCAGATAGAGCCAATAGCCGCGAAAGGGAAAGCCCGGCCGCTCGCCTTCGGTCAGTCCCATCAGATCGACATAGAAATCGCGGGTACGGCGGAGTTGGCCACAGCGGATGGTGACATGCTCCAGAGCCAGAACGCCCATATTTTCCATTCCTTTACGGGGCCGCCCGCGGGCGGGTAGCGGTGGCACCTTACCCTGCCACCGGGCCCATGCTAGCGTCCCCGCCGCCATTTTCGAGGACGTGCCCCAATGAAAAAACAGCTTGTCATCGGCCTGATGGCCGCCTTTTGCACCACGCCTGCCTTCGCGGCCCTCAAGCCCGGCGATATGGCACCCGATTTCTCGGCCGCCGGCAGCCTGGGCGGCAAGGATTTCAACTTCCATCTGAAGGACGCGCTGAAGAAAGGGCCCGTCGTGGTCTATTTCTATCCGTCCGCCTATACCGGCGGCTGCGATTTGGAAGCCCATACCTTCGCGGAGCAAGCCGACAAGTTCGCCAGCGCCGGCGCCACGATTATCGGCGTCTCGGCCGACGATCTGGGCCGGCTGAAGCAGTTCTCGGCCGATCCCAAATTCTGCGCCGGCAAGTTCCCCATTGCCTCGGATGAAAGCACCAAGATCGCCCAGTCCTATAACCTGAACGTCACGCCCCCGCGGGCCGGCGCCAAGGATGTGAACCAGGTCGAGATCAACCACGCCTTCATCGAGCGGGTGACCTATGTGATCGGCAAGGACGGCAAGATCCTGGCGACCCTGTCCTCTAAGACCGACGGACTGTCGCCCGACCAGCATGTCGACAAGTCGCTGGCGATCGTGACTGCGGCAAAATAAGGACAACTTCAGGTTGTAAAAGACAAGGGCTCGGCCGTCGGCCGGGCCCTTTTTCTATGGTCACGGCCTGGCAACAGAACGAAACAAGGCCTGTGATGCCACTCTGCGGCACTCTGGAAAAATACAATAAAATCAATGCTTTAATGTTGCCAAAAAGCCACGTTAACGTGGCGGAGATACGTCTTTGTGACAATGCCAAGACTTGCTCTACTCGCGGCCGGTCTGATGCTGTCGGAGGGGCCATCCGCGAGCCTGAAGACCTAAGCCGGAAAACCGGCGTGACAGACAAATGGGTTGTGGGTGTCCAAAGTACTTACCATTGCTGGCTTGCTGGCGGCTGCGCTTTTGACCGCGGCCCCCGCCCAGGCGTCCACGGGTGGAACCGGGGAAGTCGCCGGCATCGGCCAGGAGGTGGCATCCTATTTCGGCTATGGCCCCCATCAGACCGACAATCCCACCGATCCCCAGCCCGTATATTCGAGACTGAAAGCCCGGGCGATCGAGCCAGCGGTGGTGCTTTCGCAAGTGCCCCTCCCGGCCTTGCCGATGCAGGCAAAGCCGACGGTGGAGCACCCCCTGCGTCGGTTATTCTGCGTGGAATATGCCCGCATGCGGTCCGGTCTGGCTGTTTTCGGTGATGCCCGGCAATGGTGGAGCCGTGCCAAGAATCTTTATGCCCGGCTTTCCCACCCGGCTGCGGAAGCGGTGATGGTATTCTCCGGCTCCAAGCGCCTGCGCCGTGGCCATGTGGCGGTGGTGACCGAGATCGTGTCCAAACGCGAAATCATCGTGGACCAGGCCAACTGGCAGAATAAGGGCGAGATCGACCACGCCACCCCCGTGCTGGACGTCAGCAAGCACAATGACTGGAGCCTGGTGCGGGTCTGGGACATCCCTTCCGGCACCTTCGGCGCCCGCACCTATGCCATCAGTGGCTTTATCGCCAAAGGCTTGACCCGTCAGGCGATGAACGACTAGCTGGACGGATGGCGCCCGCCGTCTCCATCATCACGCCCACCTTCAACCGCCACGCGCTTTTGAAAGCGCAGCACGCGATTGTCGGTGCGCAGACAGTCAGCGATTTCGAATGGCTGATCCTGGACGATGGGCCCGAGCCCAGCCCTTATTTCGCCGGGCTTTCGGATCCACGCGTCCGCTACACGCATCTGGCGGCCGCGCCCATGTTGGTGTCGGCCAAGCGCAACTGGCTGTGTGAGCGGGCAGCAGCGCCGGTGATCGCCCAGTTTGACGACGATGACTATTACGCGCCGCACTATCTGGCGACCATGCTGGCGCGGCTAGAGGAGACAGGCGCCGACATCACCAAGCTGTCGGCCTGGTTCGTCTATTCGGCGCAGCTGAAGCGGTTGGGGTGGTGGGACACAGCCCATACGCTGGGCCTGCATTTCACCTTCGGGCCGGAGCCGGTGCTGAACGGTTTCTTCAACCAGACCCCGCCGGACACCATGAAGAACAACTATGCGGGGTACGGCTTCAGCTATGTCTTCAGGAAATCCATGTGGGAGACTGCGCCTTTCCCGCCTGTGAAATATGCTTCCGACTTCGGCTTTGTTTCCGCCGCCATGGCGAAAGGCTGCCGGCTGGACCATTTCGCCGATACCGAGGGCCTTTGCCTGCATGTGCTGCGCAAGGACAATATGTCCAAGAGCTTCCCGCAGTATCTGCTGCCGGATTTCATGCTGGCCAGGCTGTTTGCGGCAGATCTGTCGGCATTATTGGAGAACTGAATGCCAACCGCGCGCTACCGGGACTGGTTTGAGGCCATCCGCCACAAGCGTCGCGTTTGCTACATCTACCAGGGCAAGCCGCGCGAAGGTTGCCCGCACGTTCTGGGCTTGGACAAAGACGCGCAGGAGAAGGTCTTGGTCTGCCGGGCCGTTCCCGGTGGATCGCAGCCGCAGTGGCGCTGTCTGTTCGTCGCTGAAACCGCCATCGCGGGCCCTGCCCATGGGCGCTGGCTGGAAGCGGGCAGCCACAAGCGGCGCAACAGCTGCATCGTTGACGTCCATATCGATGTCAATCGCGCGGCGGAGCAGCGATTTGACTGGGCCGCGGTGAAAAAGCCGCGCACGACGAGCACGGCCAGCGCCAAAAGCAGCGCAAAAAAGAAAAAGCCCCGCACGCGCTAGCGTACGGGGCTTCTCTGAATTGTGTTGGCGGGTTCTCTTACCCCGCGCGCGTTAGCGCGCAAGATATTGACTTCTGTCCTTGGCAGACCTGGCAGCGTTCTACTCTCCCGCGGCTTGAGCCGCAGTACCATGGACGCAGAAGGCTTTGACGGCCGAGTTCGGAATGGGATCGGGTAGAATTCCCTCGCTATGACCACCAGGTCGGCAAAGGACAGAAATCAAGTTGCGCGTTTGCACGCGAACTGCACGAGAATGGAATACGACACTGACCGATTAAGTTGTGTGGAATGCCTGGTTTTGTTTCCAGACATGGAACGGTGCTGCTTGCGATCAAGCCAATCGAGCGATTAGTACCAGTAAGCTCAACGCATTGCTGCGCTTACACACCTGGCCTATCGACGGGGTAGTCTTCCCCGGCTCTCAAGCGAAACCTGGTTTTGAGGTGAGTTTCCCGCTTAGATGCTTTCAGCGGTTATCTCGTCCGTATTTAGCTACTCGGCTATGCGGCTGGCGCCACAACCGATCCACCAGAGATACGTTCTTTCCGGTCCTCTCGTACTAGGAAAAAGTCCTCTCAAGTTTCGAACACCCACGGCAGATAGGGACCGAACTGTCTCACGACGTTCTAAACCCAGCTCACGTACCACTTTAAATGGCGAACAGCCATACCCTTGGGACCGGCTACAGCCCCAGGATGTGATGAGCCGACATCGAGGTGCCAAACCGCACCGTCGCTATGGACGCTTGGGTGCGATCAGCCTGTTATCCCCGGCGTACCTTTTATCCGTTGAGCGATGACCCTTCCATTCGGGATCACCGGATCACTATGACCGACTTTCGTCTCTGCTTGGTCCGTCGACCTTGCAGTCAGGCAGGCTTTTGCCATTGCACTCACCATCCGATTTCCGACCGGATTGAGCCTACCATCGCGCGCCTCCGTTACTCTTTGGGAGGCGACCGCCCCAGTCAAACTGCCTACCATACACTGTCTCGGATCCCGTTTCGGGACCGCGGTTAGACATCAGGAACAAGAAGGGTGGTATTTCACATTTCGGCTCCACCACAGCTAGCGCCGCGGTTTCAATGCCTACCACCTATTCTACACATCCCATTCCTAATGCCAGTGTAAAGTTGCAGTAAAGGTGCACGGGGTCTTTCCGTCTGACCGCGGGAACCCCGCATCTTCACGGGGAATTCAATTTCGCTGAGCCTGTATTGGAGACAGTGGGGAAGTCGTTACGCCTTTCGTGCAGGTCGGAACTTACCCGACAAGGAATTTCGCTACCTTAGGACCGTTATAGTTACGGCCGCCGTTTACTGGGGCTTCGATTCAACGCTTTCACATCTCCTCTTAACCTTCCAGCACCGGGCAGGCGTCAGACGCTATACGTCATCTTTGGATTTCGCAGCGCCCTGTGTTTTTAGTAAACAGTCGCCACCCCCTGCTATGTGCCCCCGGCCTCTACTTGCGTAGAAACCGGGCCCTCTTCTTCCGAAGTTACGAGGGCAATTTGCCTAGTTCCTTCAATACAGTTCTCTCAAGCGCCTTAGCATACTCTGCCAGTCCACCTGTGTCGGTTTCGGGTACGGGCTATAAGCTGGAGCTATTTCCTGGGACCACTTCACGGCCCGACCAATCCAGTAAGGTCGAACAATACACGTGATCCGTCACTTCCAGCAGGCTGCGGAATATTTACCGCATTCCCATCGACTACGCCTTTCGGCCTTGCCTTAGGGGCCGGCTAACCCTGCGCAGATTAACTTGACGCAGGAACCCTTGGACTTACGGCGAGAGGGTCTCTCACCCTCTTTATCGCTACTCATGTCAGCATTCTTACTTCCGATACCTCCAGGGTCTCTCACGATTCCCCTTCGCAGGCATACGGAACACTCTGCTACCATTCACCTTGCGGTGAATCCTAAGCTTCGGCTCGTGGCTTGAGCCCCGTTACATCTTCGGCGCAAAGTTCCTTATTTAGATCAGTGAGCTGTTACGCTTTCTTTAAATGATGGCTGCTTCTAAGCCAACATCCTGATTGTTTTGGGAACCTCACATCCTTTCCCACTTAGCCACGAATTGGGGGCCTTAGCTGTAGGTCAGGGTTTTTATCCCTCTTCACGACGGACGTTAGCACCCGCCGTGTGTCTCCCGTGCTCAGCACTCTTTGGTATTCGGAGTTTGGTTAGGTTTGGTAAGCGGTGAAGCCCCCTAGCCCATCCAGTGCTCTACCCCCAAAGGTGATACACGAGGCGCTACCTAAATAGCTTTCGCAGAGAACCAGCTATCTGCAAGTTTGATTGGCCTTTCACCCCTAGCCACAACTCATCCCCGACTTTTTCAACAGGCGTGGGTTCGGTCCTCCAGTGCGTGTTACCGCACCTTCAACCTGGTCATGGCTAGATCACTTGCTTTCGGGTCTCATCCGTCTAACTCAGTCGCCCTATTCAGACTCGCTTTCGCTGCGCCTCCGCCTTGCGGCTTAAGCTTGCTAGACAGACGAACTCGCTGACCCATTATACAAAAGGTACGATGTCACGGGCTCGCCAAAAACGAACCGCTTCCTCGGACCTTGTTTCAACATCAACAATGTCGTCTCGCACCGGCCACGAGTTTCCTCGCGATCGGCGCTTTCGACACTGCGTTTGAAGCAAGGTCAGAAGAAGTTGCTCACCTTTGGTGAGCCCGCTCCATCTGTTTGTAGGCATCCGGTTTCAGGTCTCTTTCACTCCCCTTGCCGGGGTGCTTTTCACCTTTCCCTCACGGTACTAGTTCGCTATCGGTCACACACGAGTACTTAGGCTTGGAGGATGGTCCCCCCATGTTCAGACAGGGTTTCACGTGCCCCGCCTTACTCGAGGACCTTCAAGCTTTTTACCCGTACGGGGCTATCACCCGCTATGGCTGTCCTTTCCAGAACATTCCGGTTTTTACTTGAAGGCCACTGGCCTAGTCCGCTTTCGCTCGCCACTACTAACGGAGTCTCAATTGATGTCCTTTCCTACGGGTACTGAGATGTTTCAGTTCCCCGCGTTCGCTCCTCTCACCTATGAATTCAGTGACAGGTAATCCTTGCGGATTGGGTTGCCCCATTCGGAGATCTGCGGGTCAAAGGGTGCTCGCCCCTAACCGCAGCTTATCGCAGCGTGCTACGTCCTTCATCGCCTGTGTGTGCCAAGGCATCCCCCAGATGCCCTTGCTTTAACGCTTGATCGCTCAGCATTCGTTCCATGCCCAGAAACAAAACCAGCCTATGAACGACTTCATAGAGGGCGTTGTCCTGAACGATGGAATTCCATGCGATCAGTCTTGAGTGTCGTATTCTAGATTACCCGGTTGTGCGAACCGGCTAACCCGCCTTCACAATGTCAATTCGTCACCGTTGCCGATGGCGAAACTGTTTGGTTTTCCGTCGTCTGGATGAAACATCAGAGATTGGTGCAAACCACTGCCGTGGCCGCTTTCGCCCCTGTCGGGGCGGCGGCCTTGGCATTCAATTCGCGAAGCAAATTGAATGGTGGAGCCAATCGGGATCGAACCGATGACCTCAAGCTTGCAAAGCTAGCGCTCTCCCAACTGAGCTATGGCCCCGTTGTTGTTCATCGGTTGAAGCGCTCCCTTGAGGCCTCGCGCCCCTCGGGTCGCTGGCGCGCGGGGCGCTCGGCATTCATCGCTCGGCGAAAGCCTCGCGAATGAATGGTGGGCCTGGGAAGACTTGAACTTCCGACCTCACGCTTATCAAGCGCGCGCTCTAACCAACTGAGCTACAAGCCCGATGAGGCTTCATCTGCTGCATGCGAGACCGCTGTCTCGCTGCGCGACGGAAAAGGAAGGGAAACGTAGGCGGCGGCAAGGCGCCGATTGTCTAGTGACGATGTTGGGATGGCGTGAGCTATCCGAAACATCGATCCTTAGAAAGGAGGTGATCCAGCCGCAGGTTCCCCTACGGCTACCTTGTTACGACTTCGGCCCAGTCGCTGATCCTACCGTGGCCGGCTGCCTCCCTTGCGGGTTAGCGCACCGTCTTAAGGTAGAACCAACTCCCATGCCGTGACGGGCGGTGTGTACAAGGCCCGGGAACGTATTCACCGCAGCCTGCTGTTCTGCGATTACTAGCGATTCCACCTTCATGTACTCGAGTTGCAGAGTACAATCTGAACTGGGGCGGTTTTTTGGGATTAGCCGCTTCTCGCGAAGTAGCTGCCCACTGTCACCGCCATTGTAGCACGTGTGTAGCCCAGGGTGTAAGGGCCATGAGGACTTGACGTCATCCCCACCTTCCTCCGGCTTGTCGCCGGCGGTCCCTCTAGAGTGCCCAACTGAATGATGGCAACTAAAGGCGAGGGTTGCGCTCGTTGCGGGACTTAACCCAACATCTCACGACACGAGCTGACGACAGCCATGCAGCACCTGTGCGCGAACTCCGAAGAGGGGCTCTCGTTTCTGAGAGCTTACTCGCGCATGTCAAGCCTAGGTAAGGTTCTTCGCGTTGCGTCGAATTAAACCACATGCTCCACCGCTTGTGCGGGCCCCCGTCAATTCCTTTGAGTTTCAACCTTGCGGCCGTACTCCCCAGGCGGAATGCTTAATGCGTTAGCTGCGCCACTGAACAGCAAGCTGCCCAACGGCTAGCATTCATCGTTTACGGCGTGGACTACCAGGGTATCTAATCCTGTTTGATCCCCACGCTATCGCGCCTGAGCGTCAGTAATGAGCCAGTGAGCCGCCTTCGCCACCGGTGTTCTTCCCAATATCTACGAATTTCACCTCTACACTGGGAATTCCACTCACCTCTCTCATCCTCAAGCTAAACAGTTTCAATGGCAGTTCCGGAGTTGAGCTCCGGGCTTTCACCACTGACTTGGATAGCCGCCTGCGCGCGCTTTACGCCCAGTAATTCCGAACAACGCTAGCCCCCTTCGTATTACCGCGGCTGCTGGCACGAAGTTAGCCGGAGCTTCTTCTACGGGTACCGTCATTATCGTCCCCGTCGAAAGAGTTTTACAACCCGAAGGCCTTCATCACTCACGCGGCATGGCTGGATCAGGGTTTCCCCCATTGTCCAAGATTCCCAACTGCTGCCTCCCGTAGGAGTCTGGGCCGTGTCTCAGTCCCAGTGTGGCTGATCTTCCTCTCAGAACAGCTACCGATCGGAGCCTTGGTGAGCCTTTACCCCACCAACTAGCTAATCGGACGCGGGCTAATCCATTGGCGATAAATCTTTCCCCGTGAGGGCACATTCGGTATTAGCTGCAGTTTCCCGCAGTTGTTCCGAACCAATAGGTATATTCCCACGCGTTACGCACCCGTCCGCCGGTGATGCATTGCTGCACCCCCTAGACTTGCATGTTTGAGGCCTGCCGCCAGCGTTCGTTCTGAGCCAGGATCAAACTCTCATGTTTTTGATCCTAGTGTGCAGACGACGCTGAACGCTCTCATATGGCCGGCGTGAGCCGGCCGTTGCGTGTTCGCAAAACTGATTGACTAGGGTTTGGCCGGCTTTCGCCGACCGAACATTTGTACAATTTAGTCTTGCAGAAGAACGCGAGCGTTCATGTCGCTGCTCGATAGTATGCGTCCAAAGTCTAGCCTTGGACGCGAGTGGCATACCGAGCCGCCGCCCACGTTCCCCTTCCTTAAATCACAATGTCAAACAGCGCGCCGAACGGACGATTTTCGCGTCTAGTTTCAACGGGTAACACCGTTTCGCGAGAAGTTGCCGCGAAGCAGCGTGGGCGCGGGTTATAGGTGCGGGGTCCCGCCCTGTCAAACGCTAAAATCGCCAAAAAAGCGGTTTTTTTTCAGGGCCCTGTGGACGGGGTCCGGAGCACCTGACGGGGCTTCGCGCAGTTCTACATATAGGTGCGGTTTTGCTGATTGCCACATCCCGCGGGCTGGAGCTTGGATCCCGCGGAGATCAGAGATTGGACCGGTTCCAGAAAGGCATCCGGACACCGGGCTCTGCCCGACCCTCCTCCTAATCACCTGATGGAAAAGGGCTTTCGGAGAATCAGGTGCATGCCGCGCCAAGCGGCACGCACCCATCCGTGTACGGAATATCCTACAGCCGCTCGTCAGCCATATGGTGCAGATCGGCGCGATCCAGATTGGTCATTACGATGCCGTCGGCCCGGTTGTACCGGATATCGGCGGAATCGATCCAAACCACCTTGTCGTCATCCAATCGCACCAGCAGCGCATCGACATTGCCGCTGGGCGCATGCGCGGCATCGATCACCGTGCCGACACGGGCGCCATTGATCAGTTCCACACGCTCGCCGACCGGGTCCTCATGCACCAGCACCCAGCGGGAATAACGCTCCGGCCAGAGACCGCGATGATAGGCGGCGCGCTCAGCCGCATAACGCTCGCGCAGCGCCTGGTACATGGCGGTGCGATTTTCATAGTGTTGTTGCTGCGCGGCGTTGTGATCCAGCTGCTGCTGATATTGCTGCTTCTGGGCTTCATAGGCCTGTTGCTGCTGCTGATACTGCGCATTGTTGCTGTCGGCCTGTGCATTGGCCTGCGCATCGGCCGCAGCGTTCTTGGCAGCCACGTCATTGTTAATGGCTGCGGTCTGAGCCTGTTCAGCCGGCGTGGAGTGGGTGGTGGGCATGCCATTGGCATCGACCCGATCACCGCTCTGGCTCGGATAACTGCCCTGCGCGGACGCCGGCGAACCGGCCAAAACGGCACAAAGGACAAGGCCACTGGCAGCGGCCAGAAGAGGGAATTTCATGGCGCGAGCTCCTCAAAGGGCGTGCTGGCAAAAGAACGTGCGGAACCGACGCCAGTTCCTGCGCGCGCCTTCCCAGTGCAGAAACTCGCGGGTTCCCTATGCGGTGGCGGAGATATAGTCGCGCAGGGCCGCCGCTTCGCTGACGGTTTCCGCGATCCGGCTTTTCACCACATCACCGATCGACACCATGCCGCACAAGACAAACTCCTCGTCCAGCACCGGCACATGACGGAAGCGGCCGCGGGTCATGGTTTCCATCAGACTTTCGACCGTGTCGTTCTCCACGCAGGTCTCCGGTTCGGGCGTCATGTGATCGCCCACCGTTTGGGTAAGAGCAGCAGCGCCCGAACGCGCGATCGCCTTCACCAGGTCACGTTCGGAAATGATACCGGCCAGACGGCCATCGCCGCCCTTGACCACCAGCGCGCCGATACGCCGCTCGGTCAAAAGCCGCGCCGCCTCGGCGATGGTCGCGCCCGCCGCTATGGCCACCACGTCGCGGCCCTTGCCGTACAGGATGTGTCTGACTTGCATGACAACGCTCCTCCAATTTGAGGTCTCGCCGCGGGTCCCGCGGCGAGACGGGAAAACCGCCGGGCCGTGGGCCCGGTCATCGGTGGAATGCTGCGCCTGCCTTTTCGGGCTGGCAAGGCGCTATCGTTGCCGCGCCGCAGCAGTTTCGGACGCCTGAGAGCAAAAAGCCGCGGGAATCCGCCGTTTACTCCCCGACAAGCCGCCTTGAGCCGGCCCGCATTCTGGTGCAAAAGGGCGCCCTTCCCGCCCGGCATGGTGGCGGTCTTCGACTGGTAGCGCGGCTTCGAAGTTCTGGATGGTGCTGTGGCCGAGAGGCTGAAGGCGGCGGTTTGCTAAACCGTTATACGGTTGAAAAGCCGTATCGAGGGTTCGAATCCCTCCGGCACCGCCATTTCCTGACCTTTCTGCGGATGTCCGCAAGTTGGTCCCGGACCTTTCTAAGACCTGTTATCTCGCCATTATCTCTGCGGTGCCTATTTACGCCTTCGAGGAGTCGGCGACAAGATTGGCGAACTCCCACTATCTATCTCTCCGGTTTTGCTGCTCTATGCTAGCTGGGAGAGCAAAATGCTCGACGAGTTAAAACACCGGGAATACCTCGCGAAGGCGCGGGAAGCGGACGTGAAGGCCGCAAAATCTTCAGACCCGGAGGTTCGCGACAGTTGGCGGCGGATCGCGGACAGCTACCGAAAACTCGACGGAAGCTTGAAGCGTTAATCGGCGCCCCTAGCCCTCACATAATGACCATGCGAAGCGGTACGCGCAGGCGCATTACCCCCGCGTCGTCGAACATCTCTATGACCTGCCCCTCGATCTTCCCGCCGGCTTGGATGATCTGAACCGCCCAATCCCTAGCGCTCGCCCGGGCTTCGCTTGCGGCGGTTTCTTGATCCTCGAACACGGCACCCTCCTCATCTTTTGCGGAGTTCTCGCCGTCCTGCATGTGAAAGAAGAACGTTGGCATCAGGCCTCCGTTGTTCCGGGAGGATGATACCAGCCGAGGCCGCTTGGCGCCTTTTTTAGAACGCGCCCGCCCCGGAAAGGGCGCGCGCTTCTCTTGGTACGCCCAAGCCGTTGACCACGGTCTGACCTGGACCCCTCCAGTATTCAAAGATGGTTAATAGTCGTGCCAATTCGGCACCGCTTTTTCCGCAGAGCGTTTACTTCTACGTGGGAGGGCGCCCATGAATGCCGACGAACTGAAAGAGTTTTACCTCGCGAAGATGAACGAGGCCGAAAAACTCGCCAGCCGTATCAAGGACCCGCATCAGAAAGAGCGATGGTTGTCGATCGCAGAAGCTTACCGAATGCTGGCTCACGCCAGATTCCCCGCGCGTCAGCAGTGAGATCGTAAGTGGCAACTTAAGCAGGGCACAACCGTTAATAACCGTTATTGCCGTATTGCTCCGGATGAAGATCGATCAACTCTATCGGAACTACGTAGACAAGATGGAAGAGGCAGAGAAAGCCGCTGCCCGAACCGGCGAAGAGTATCTTCGGGGACGCTGGCTCACGATAGCAAAGGGTTATCGAATACTCGCCGCGGAGTACAAGAAGCGTATCGATAAATGGCGAGGCCAAGCCAACACGCGTAGCTAAAGTCGAAGCGGATGGTCATACCTTCTTTTTGCGCACATTGCCCGTCAGGTGATTGAAGAGGGCAGTGAAGTTCTTCGCCTCGCGGTCCAGCTTCTTGTAGAAGGTGTAAGCGGCCCCGGCATCATGAACGCCAACACGCGCAAGAAGCTTCCCGATATAAGGCCGGTCGATCTCCTTCTTCATGCGGAAGTAGAAGCGGTCGATCTGCTCTTCCCACGGCTTGCGTGGCTCGCCGACTTTTCTTTTTCGCGGCGCGTCGATTTTATTCAAATACCCGGAGGGAAATTCCATACCAGAAAGATAGCATGAGGGATTCGAGTAATTTTCCTTGTTAGATTTGAGTTGCGCCCCCCCTCCCCAAAATCCAGCGGATTTCGAGAAAGGAGACGCAGATTTCCCCGTTGAGTTTGGCCTTGTTTGACGCCACAGGTCCGGCTGCGCTGGCACTGGCTTTTTAACGTCCCCCAGTTTTACCCCCCGGGACAAAAGCAAAAGCCCCGCAACCGGTCGTGGCGGCGGCGGGACTTTTGCCCACGATCCCCACGACTGGGATCACGAAACTTCTGCTCTTGCCGAAGTCTACCATTTCGGCACAATCTTCCATTGGAGAGCTGGGGAAAACTCATGGACACGTCAGTCATGGGGAGCTCGGTGGAGCTTGAGGCGGTATACCGCGTGGAGCGCAATCTAAGCTCAACCGAGTCCGCCTATTACTTCGAAAGCATGCATACGAGATTCGAGCGGGTGAGGGGGTATGAGGGCTACTTCATCCGGTACGGCGGCTGGCTCTGGAAGGTGCATCCCGAAAAAGAGTTCGCGCGCTTTGTGCGCGATGCGAAGCAGACCGGCACTGCGATCTACGTCAGCAGCGCGCAGTACAGCCCGTCTCGCCATCCGCCATTCTCTTTCTTCTTGGCATGGGACAAGCCTATCGGGCAGTGCGAATAATGGTCATGGCGGGATAATGGTACGCGACGATCTGGACCACCGAGAGAAACTAGTCCTCCAAGCATTTGAAACTCGCCCCTTCCTCCGTTATTGCGACCTCCCGTCGGGCGTTGGTCGTATGACCATGGCGCGTCTCGTGAAGCGCGGTCTCGTTCGGGCCGTCGAACTCCCGAAGAAAAAGAGGAAGTCCGTACAGGAGATGTGGGAACGGCTTAAATGAAAGCCTAGGCTTTCATGTACCCTTCCGCACTGGCATGCCCGACACGAACTGCTCGTGCATGACCTGGATGATCTTCATGTTCGCGCGGTACGCAATCTGTCGGAGCTTCTTGTAAGTCGCCTCATCGATGCGGATTGCGACCGTCTTCTTCCGTAGCGCTTTCGTCTTCGTTTGCATTGCGTGATTATAACACGCCGCCTGCATGTCGGCGCGTTATCCACACGCTGCCATGCGCGCCTACATGTAGGCATGCCAGGGTGGTATACTCAACCTATCCCTAAGCGGGGATAACTTAACCGTTCCGTTTGACCGATGAGAACCGGCACCATGCGCCCCGTTAAGTGCGAGGTGTCAATCAAGAAGCTCGTCGGTCATACGGAGCGACCACTAATCCTAAACCAAATGACGTATGAAGGAGGCTACTAGCGAGGCAAAGCCAAGCAGCGACAGTCGCGTCGCTATCATCAAGGAAGAGATCAACAAACAGCTTCACGACCCCGAGACCGTGAAGTCATTGCTCGACACGACCTTCAAGGGTTTCGAGCCGCCGCTTATGAAGCGCGCGCTCCTTGAGGGAATGATCCGCGGGTTCCAGTTCAAGGATTTCCTCGAAAAGAACGTTTACGCGATCCCATATGGCTCGACGTATAGCCTAGTCACCTCGATCGACTATTCGCGCAAGATCGGCGCTCGATCGGGGATCGTGGGCGTCGAGGCGCCGGTCTACCGCGACGAGTTGGGCAAGATCATCAGTTGCTCCGTCACGGTCCTCAAGAAGTTCGCGGACGGGACCATCGGCAAGTTCACGGCAGAGCCGTACTTTAGCGAGTACACCACCGGCAAGAACCTGTGGGCTACGAAGCCGCGCACCATGATCGCAAAAGTCGCTGAGATGCATGCGCTCCGCAAGGCGTGCCCGGAAGAGCTCGCGCAAGCCTATGTGGAGGAAGAGCTTGAGAAAGAGAAAACGCCCATTGCAACGCCGTCCATTGATCTGAACGCTCTTCGGGACAAGCTCAAGGCGTGCAAGACGCAAGAAGAGCTCAACCGCGAGTGGGCGGACATTCCTGGTAGCGCGAAGGTCTTCCTCAAAGAGACGGTCGATGAGGTGAAGGCATTTATCCTCGCAGAGACCAAAGACATCGTATGAACCGCGAAGCACTGGGCATCCTCGAAGAGCACCGCGACGATATAGAAAGCGTCTGCAATGAGGTGATCAATCTGCGCGATGAGGTCGACGATCTACAAAAGGAGATTGACCGGTTAAACGAAGAACTTTCCAAGGCATGAAAACCCTCAAATTCGAAAGCCGGGAGGCATGGCTCAATGGTCGCCTAGGTCTCATTACCGGCTCTGAGGTAAGGAAGACCGTCACGCTACGCGGCGATGGCATTAAGTCGGGCGTATACCGCCGTGCATATGAGAGCATTGCCGGTGCGGCGGCAATAAACGAGGAAGATGATGAGCGCGCCATGGACCGGGGTATCCGGCTCGAGCCCGAGGCCATAGCCCGGTTCGAGAAGGAAACCGGGAAGAAGGTCGATAGCTCTCTGGTGCTGTGGGTCTCGGACGAAGACCCGCGTATGGGCGTCTCCCCGGACGGGTTTATCGGTAAGACGATCGCCCTCGAGGTGAAGTGCCTTTCAGGCGCAAAGCACGTCGAGGCGCTCGATACCCGCAAGATCCCGGAGAACACGGGCGGGTATGAGGAGCAGGTCATTCAGTACTTCATCGTGAACGAGAAGCTTCGTACGCTCTATTTCGTCCTGTACAACCCGACGCTGCCGGCGCCGCTCGATTACCTGTGCCTCACGTTCACGCGCAAGGAGATGCAGCCGGAGATAGATCGCATCCTTGGCGCCGAGCGGCGCGCGGTCGCGCAAGTGCGGCGGATCGTGAATGAGCTCACGCTCTATAGCCCGGATGAGATCAAGGCGGTCCGCAAACGGGAGGCAGAGCTGCTCGCGACCAACGAAGCAGTCCACCGCAGCAATCTCGAGCTTATTGGTGCAAAGGTAAAAGCTAAAGCACAATCACATGGATGATCTCGATGACGCACTCGAAACCAATGACGGTGTCGATGACCTCGCTGACGAGGAGGAAGAGCGCGAACCGATCGACTTCCGTGACGAGCATGACCGCCATTACCCATGACGCTCATCCTCAAGCTCCTCGGCCTCCGCTCCTGGTGCTGCGGCGCGCAGATTTACGACTGGAGCAGCAATCGGTGTACTGCGAGAAGTGCGACAAGCGCGTATGACGAGCCGCGAAAAGCTAATCTATCTCGCGGCGTGGTTGATGGTGAGGGCCACTTCTATGTCGCGAACAGCAAAAGCGGCAACGAGCCGGCTAAAGCGCTTCGCAAATACTACCGCGAGAACTTTTAGAGGCGGCTAAGCCGCCGAACGATCTGCCGAAACAGTCTCTGGCCCGAAGATCCGATCGAGCCCCCGCCATACCTCAAACGTCCGACCATGCGCCGCTTTGCGTGCCGAACTGATCGCTGCGGCGTCATCCGCCTGGATCTCGGACATCAAAATTGGCTGCCCGTTAGTCTGTAAAATGCGCGTTTCATATTCCTCCATGTGCCTCCTCCCGTCGCCATCCCATCCGATTTTAAAATCCGAAGGCCCTACCTCGTCTAGTTGAAATTATTCACCGGTTCCACTTTCGCTAGCGCAGCGCCCCGGCCGGCGACTTGCCGCGCGAGCTAAATACGACCACCACACGCCTGTCCCCGCAGCTTGGACACTTCAGCCGGCTGTGCAGCAGCGAGACGGGAAAGGCATGGCCCCTCGTCGCGACAAGCGTCGGGAGGTGAAGCGTCATGGAGTGCTCACACCGGCCCACCTTCGCGGTCCCGATGCGGCTCGGCCGCTGGCAGCGGAGATCAATGATCCACCCGCCCGCGAGGGCATCCCCCAAAGTGTCCATAGAACGGACCGTGAACAGAATCGCAAAAAGAGTCAACCGCGCAAGGAACGCGCTGCGGAAAATTGCATTTCTTTTTCTGCTTCGTGCCCCACACGAAGTTTCGACAGTCTCGAATGCCCCCGGTCGTCTACCCGCGGCCGGGGGTTTTGTTTTGCGGGAGGTACGCCATGGAACGGTGTCGGATGTGCCGCAAGGCGGCGGTCTTTATCGCAATCCTCAATGACGGAGCGCGCATACCCTATTGTGAGAAGCACCTGCCGGAATGGCAGGGTGTCGCCAATCGTCTTTGGGACGAGGTTACGCAGCTTGTACTCGCGAGGCCCGAAGCGCCTAAACGGTCTTCCTCTCCCTAGCCGGGTTGGCCAGCCCCGCATGTTTCCGCCAGGTCTCCGCCTCTTCTTTGGTCCAGTTGCTCGGAAACTCGACGCTGGTGCCATCCTTGAGGACAAGGGGCATCTTCCCGATCCGGTCCATCGTGAAGATGTTTCGATACGGGGGAGGTTTGGCGCGCCTTCGAATCTTAATGCTCCTTGCGTACGCCCTTGAACTTCTTCGCGTCTTCCTTCTGGTCCATGAACTGGCCGGTGTTCTTGTCGCGCTTGGTGTAGTGCTCCTCGCCCATGACCTTCGTCTTGAGCTGGGTGCGCTTGCGGACAGCGCCGTTTCTGTGCCCGTCGCCCGGAGGCGCGTTGGTAGCCATTGGCTTCTCCCGAAGTTTCTTCGGTAAACCAACGCCTTCTAGCGACTCCAGGTTCCCACGATCGCGCCGCCGACCTGGGTCGGGCTGTCGTCGGTATCCACGATGCGCACGATTCGATCGAGCGCCTCGTCCCGGCTCATCGGGCTGTCGGGGTGGATATAGGCCAGGATGATCTGCCGTATCTCCCCATACCGCTGCGCGTCGCGCGCGGCCTGCATCCAGGTACGGACCGACATGGTCGGTTGGGCGGTCATGGCTCCTCCACTACGACTTCCTCGGGCTCTTTGTCTTCCCGGAATCCCTTGAAGGACGCCTGCCGGAGCTTCCCGCTGTCGGTCCAGTCTTCGAACGCCACCTCGCAGACCAGCTCGGGTCGGCAGTAGTGCTTATCGCGCGCGCGGCTCGGCTGGTTCGCCTCGAACATCATCTTGGCCGTTTCCATCGTACGGAGCCGGCGCAAGAGGCCGGGCGCGTTCTCCTCGCTGAAGCCGGTGCCCGCGCCGCCGATGTAGGTGAACTTGCCGTCCCGGTACGCGCCGAGCAGGAGCCGCGCGAGGCGCGCGCCGTTCATCTCCCAGCCGCCGATAACCGCTTCCTGGCGCGGCCGACACTTGGTCTTGAGCCAATTGCCGGTGCGGCCGGTGATGTAGCGTTGATCGAGCTTCTTCGAGACGATGCCTTCGAGCTTCAGTTGGCACGCGGACTTGAACATCGCCGCGCCGTCCGTCTCCATGTGCTCGACGTACCGCAGCCGGGGACTTTCGTGCTCTTCGATGAGCCGCTTGAGGATGCTTTTGCGTGTGCCGAGGTCATAGGGGCGCTTGTCGTCGCGTTTCAGCCAGAGGCAATCGAAGAGGAAGAAGGTGAGTAGGGAAGTCTTGCCGCTCGAAAGCGCGGCCTGAAGGCCGGAGAAGGTCGGCATGCCGGTCGAGGTGAGCGCGCAAATCTCGCCGTCTAAGATGCAATCAGGAAATGCTTCGAGGCCGATGGCGATCTCCCGGAAGCGGTCGGACCAGTCGTTTCCATTGCGCGAGCGAATGGCGACGCGGCCTTTCTCGACGCGTGCCTGCATCCGGTAGCCGTCGAACTTGATCTCGTGCACCCAGCCCGAGCCTTTGGGCGGTTCGCTTACTAATTTGGCGAGCTGCGGCTCGATGAAGTCCGGCATCGGTGCGGTGCCGTACTGGCGCTTGCTCTTAGGAAGCGACTTCATATACGCGCTTGCATTGCCGGACGCTACCCGTAGGGGTATCGCCATGTCTTACCTCAAGATCACCAGTACCATTCCTCGCCTCTCTGGGCGGTGGACTCGGGGAACGCACGACACGCCGGAACGCAGCAAAACCTTGTGCATTATGGGGATTGCCCGCTGCCTATTGCCAACGGTCCCTTCAAAGCGGGCAGGCCCGGCACCGTCTAACCCAAGCCCCTCAGCTCGGCGATGCCGGGCTTTTTACGACCGAACCCCGTCAGAGCGGGGCCTGAAATTACCTTCAGCTTGCGTCGGGTCCGACTTACATAACCGTGAAGCTAGAAGCGGGTCGCATTAAGCGGCGTGTCAAAGAACTCTCGCGCTCACGTCGCTATGGTCGCAAAAATAAACTGAATCCGCTGTGAAGTTCTTGCCAATTGTGAATGCAGAAACTCGAAATTGGGAGCTTGCTTCCAGTCTCCCTCAACTGTTCGGAGAACTCCCCGGAGGGTCGATCCCCTCTTTCCTCCGGGGCTCTTTTTATCCGCTGCCGAAAAGACTACGCCAGCAGCTCCACTCGTTCGCATGACCCGCAGCGAACTGCTTCGCCATATAGTCGATCGCGAAGGCGGGGTCATCGGCCTCCTTATCTGACACTTCAGGGTGGTAGTCGCTCCTGATCTGCGCGAGACCGCGCGCAAGGCCGTGGTCACCGCGCGCGTCCACGTCGAAATTGCTCTCGCACTTGATCGTCGCGTACAGGTGCGCCTCGTCGACGCCGTATTTTGCGGCATCAGCGCGGATAATCGCATCCAGGTCTGCCGTTTCTATCGGCATCTCCGCTGCTTCGGCCTTCGGTATGGTTAGGACCTCAGGCGCAGGCGGGTGGGAAATGAGGGCGAGGGATAGAAGACAGGCGAGGATAGGCTAGTAGCCGCGGGCGGCTGCCGCGATAGCAACGTTCTGCTTATGGATGCCGAAGGTCGAGAGGCCAAGGACAAGGATTGTGGTCGCTTCTGCGGCGCTGATCCAGCCCGTAACAAGGCCCACGAGCGCGAAGATAATCTCCCCGAACGCGATGACGTAGCCGGTGATAGTGGTGTTCATACCCGTCATTATAGCGCCGGCAAGACCCGCTTTCGGGCGGTGTGTGGACAGCCAGTTTTGGAGCAATTGGACGATCTTCTGGTAGAGGGAAATCTGCTGCTTGAGGTTTTCCACGACTGGATCGGGCGTCGGAGCGGGCGCGGGAGCCTGGGGAAGCTGGTTCACCCATCCCTGGACGGCGTAGCTCAGGGTGTAGTTGGCAGCAAAGAGCTTATCGAATGGGTCGTAGTGGTCGAGGATGTGGGCTACGCCGCTCTTGTCGATGAAAGAGAGCTGGACGCCATGCTGCGCGCCGGGCCCGCAGCCGTTGATTTGCTGCGCCGTGTTCCACGGCGGGCAAACGGCCACTGCAAGGTGGATCGGGGCAGTCTGAAGCCAAGCCTGGAAAAGCGCGTCGCTCGCGCCCCGGCCATTTGATACGAGCCACTGCCAGTCGATGTCGAAATACTGGAGGAATTCCTTGCCCAGCGCGACCAAGCTCGCAGGCGGCGCCTGGTAGTAGATACTCCAGGCGTTCTTGGGGCTCGCGTTGATCTCCGTGAGCGGGAAAGGCCATTCGCTCTCGGGAACGAGTCCGCCATTCTCGATCCACTTCCAGACGCTTTCGAAGTCGTTGCCGTTGACGGTCGTGCCGCTCATATAGGCGGTAAAACGGTCGCTGAAGTTCACGTTGCTGTTCTGGTCGATATATCCCTTGTTTTTGAGGAAATCGTGCTGCGCGGGCAGGATTTTGCCCGTAGCGATGAGCCAGTTGAGGTAGGTCTCGAGGCAGTCGTTGGCCGCAAAGGACATGCAGGCGTTCGTCTCAAACTCGACCGCCATATCCTTCTGCCATTCGCCGCGGCTCTCATAGGCGCGCCAGTCGCTCGCCGTATCAAAGAGCGGCGGTATACCCCTCGAGCGTTCCCGCGAGGGCGGTAGGATGATGACGCCTGTGTTTTTGCCGGGCTCAATCATAGCTAGTCGTCGCCGAGCTGGCGCACCGCCTTCGCGAGAACGCGCGCTACGTCGGTCAGGGCAACGGTGTTCTTCGTGAGTTGATCCGCAAGCTGCTGTCGGACACTCGTCTCAAGCTCGCGGAACGATTTATTTTCCTCTTTGAGGGCGGCGAGGAACGCGGTTTGTTGCTTATTAAGCGCGTCATTGTGCGAGACGCTCACGTACACAATCCCGATGACGGCGACCACGCCGACGCCGAGATTGGGGAGCGCTGAGATAAGGAAGTCGGTCATGCCTAATTGCAGGAGGAGAGCGCGCCCGTATGCACCTTCGCCGATACCACGCCTGCCTGCGTGTAGAGTTGCGTATACCCCGTGCCGGCAACATCCTTAATGATGATGCAGCCGCCGCCGGTCGTGGCTTCAAGAAGCAGCGGGGTTGAAGAGGACGTAGAAGAGTAAATGTCCAAACCGGCAGCGGGCGAAGTCGTTCCTACCCCGACTTTCCCGGTGTTAGAAACCTCAAAGAGCGTTGAGGTTGCCGCGGCGGTCGACGAACCGATGGCAAAGAGAACGGGCGTTGTATCGCCGTTGTTCGTCTGCACCGACAATTTGGCAAACGGCGAACTCGTGCCGATGCCGAAGACGCCGGTGACGGGAAGCTTAAATGCGGTCGTCGTGGCCGGAATGGTGCCGTAGAGAAAATTGCCGATATTAAGCTGGTTGCTCGCGGCATTATTGACGTTGAATATCTCGCCGCCGAGGCTGATGTTGTTGTGCCCGGTTGTGATAGTGACAGGATTTACTGCCGATCCGACCTGGGTGTTTCCATATCCAGTCGTTTGATTTAAACATGCGAATGCGCCGACGCAGGTGTTATCGTTTGAGCTGGTTGCAAAATCGAAACCGGCCTGGGAGCCAATGAGTACATTTTCCTTCCAGTTGCCGCCGTGCCCTGCTTCATGGCCGATTATGACGTTATCTCCGCCCGAAGTCAGCGCGACGCTCGAACGGTCGCCGATTGAAATATTGCCGCTTGAGCTTGTTGCAGTTGGCAAAGCTAGCGAGCCGATAGCTACGCTGTATGTACCGGTCGTGAAAGAGTTTGCGGCATGGTACCCGATGGCCGCGTTGTCATGGCCATTCGTCATGAACTGCCCCGCGCCTTCACCGAGAAGCATGTTTTCATAGGCGCCGTTAAATGACGCGCCAGCGTTGACGCCGATGACGGTATTCGCGCCATAAAAGACATCGCTCGTCGTGGCTTGATTTCCTCCCGCATTAAAGCCGAGGAAGAGGCTGCCCGCGCTCGACGAAGCGTAAAGGAGGTATTTTCCTCCCAAGCCGTACCAAGAAGTGCTGGAAATGTTAAACCCGAGGCCGGAACCGGGAAGCTGCACGTCAAGAGCAGTTGTCGTCGCCGATACGGCTTGGCCAAACTCGGATGACGGCGTGAAGGGATAGCCGAAAGATGAACCCCCGCTCGGGCTCGTCGTCGCTATGACTTTCCCGCTGCCGTCAACCGCGAGGAAGGAGCCAGCGAGGTTGGCGAGGGCCGGTAGCGTGAGCATGCCGTTCGCGGTGATGTTCTGGGCAGTCAGGTCGCCGCTCTGCGTCGTGTTGCCGGCATCATCGGTGTGCCAGAGGTAGTTGAATGAGCCGTCGGTGAAGCCAGCGGTTTTGCCCGAAATGACCTTCCATTTGGTGCTGCATCCGGCATCGACGAGAAAAGTGCCGTCCGAACCCGTCTTGAATGAACTCGTGTTTCCGCAGACTGAGCCGCCCAAGAAGGTCAGGGCCGTGTCGTTGAAAATGTCCAATTCGGCTTCGACATTCGACGTTGCCCCGCTGATCGTGATGCCATGGGTGAAGGATAGTGCGGTGCTCGTGGCGTTGCCCGGGAAGGGCCAACTGAAGGTCGGCAGTCCGAGCGATGAAGTGGCAATGCTCTTTACCGTGCCATTGCTCGCGACCTGCACCAGGTCGCCGTTCGTCCATGGCGTGGCTGTCGCGATGCCGCTCGAGCCGCCGCCTCCGGTGATCCCGAGAGAGGAAGTTGCGACCCACGTCGAGTTCGTGCCGTCGGTCTGGAGGACGTAGCCATCGGCGGCGCCATCCCCTATTTGCCAGGAATGGAAAGCCTTGAACGCCTGGGCGATAGCCGGGCTGCCAGCCAGAATGATGAGTGCGAGCGCGAGCGGGATGTAGGTGGGGCGTTTCATAGGTGTCAGTAGGCGTAGGTATCGGCACTGCTGCCGGACATGATCTTCGGCGCGCGGAAGGCGCCGTCATTCAGGAAAAATTCCCTGAGAAGCGTTCCGCGGAAGTTGAGTGAATAGACGGCCTTCGGCCCCGATCCGGTCTTCTTGAGGAGCGACGTATTCTGCCCCTCCCAGCCGCCCCAGTAATTGAAGCCGATGAGCCCCGTTGCGCCGCCGTTTGGCGTTACCAGGTTGTCGCGGATCGTCTTGTAGAAGGCGGTGAGCCACGCCTCCCATTCGGTCTGGTTGCTCTCGCCGAGCGTCGTCACGGCGGAAGGAAATTCGCCCCACTCGCCCCACATCTGCGGGAAGCCGCCGGCATTGTTCGCGCCGCCGCCGTTCGAGTCCTTGCCCTGCCCGAGCTGCTGGAGGTCGTAGAGATAGTCCTCCGGGTTCACCGCAGCGCTACCTTGGCGCTGGCCGTAGTAGTCGAAGCCGGCGACGCCCTGGTCCGTGAGGAGGGACTCCGGTATCCAGCCGCTCGTGAGCTCCGAGAAGTTGTTGTGCGACATGAAGACGAGCAAGACGCCTTTCTCCGTTGCATAGGCGTCCGTGATCGTGTGCAGGTCGGCGAAAAGCTGCGCGTAGTTCGCGATCGTGCCCGAGCCTGAATTGTCCACGAACATATGCCCGTCGAAAGCGTGCGTTGTGCCCTCCGGGATAGGCGCGAAGATGTCGCCGTCGAGCACGTGGTCGCCGACGTGGTTATGGAGATAGCCGTAGTATTTGCCGCACCATGAGTCGTTCCCGTCGGTGGAGGCCGATGCCGCGTCGCCCGGCGGGGTCGCCGCATCGTCGAATGCCACGCTGAAGATGTTCTCGATTGCGGCGAAGGTGCCGCGGTGGATCACCTTCAGCTTCTCGCCGTAGACGCTGTCCTGCGCGTGGATGATGTCGCACCATTCCATCGTCTCGTACTCGACGGTCTTCGGCGATGGTGTCGTGCCCGCATCCGTGAATACGGAGTTGTCGTCCATCGGCACGGAGATGGCGATGTGCGTGATGCCGAGCGTCGCGAGCGTCTTCACGAGGCTGATCTTCTCAGCCGTCGAGAGCTGCCCGGTCAGCGTGTCCTTCGACTTCTTCATCACGTCGACCGATTTGTAGGTAAGGTTTTTCATGGCTATTTTTGGTAGTCAGCAGTCAGGTCGCCCGCGTCCCAAGAGTCCGCAGTGACGATGTTCGGGCCGCTAATGACGTAATCGGCCGAGGGGCCAGGTGTGAGCCGCGCGCCGAGGCCGTAGAGCGTCACGGTGCCGGCAATCGGCGTGTTCGCGAGAGTGAAGCTCGTTCCCGAGCCGGTCACGGTTTCGTCGAGCATGCTGGTCGTGCTTGAAGTGGTGGGCGTCGTGGTCGCGATGACCTTGCCGTTCGGGTCAACCGCGATAAATGCTCCTGCGGAAGTGGCGAGCGCCGAAAGCCAAGTCTGCCCCGAATTGGTGAAGCCGGTGGTTGACGCATTTCCGTTGAAGCTCAAGTGCGTGGTCGTGGCGTCGCTGGGGAAGGGGTAACCGAACGTCGGCAAGCCGAGGGAGCTGGTCGCCACGCTCTTTACGGTCCCATTGCTCGCCACTTGCACGAGGTCGCCTATATTCCAGGGCGTGGTGCTCGAAAGGCCGGAAGAGCCGCCGCCGGGATACTGCGGGATATTGAGGGTCGTGCCGTCGAAGGTCGACGCGCCGGAGGTGCCGGTCGTCGTGAGCGTAATGGGAAGCTGGTAGTCCGTATTCCCGACCGCAGATTTAAGGGCTGATGTGCCGTTCCCCTTGAGGATGCCGGTCAAGGTCGTCGAGCCGGTGCCGCCATGCGCCACGCTGAGGGTCCCGGTCGTCTGCGGGAGCGGGAGCGAAAGACCCGCAAGTGTCGTGATGTTCGGGAGGCTCGTGGTGGCCGAAAGGCGATTATCGAAACGGGTGGTGGTCCAGAACAGGTTCGCGCCCTCGATGAGGTCCCCGGTATTGATCTTGAGGGAGCTCGTCGCGATGCTGTTCACGGACCCATTGCTTGAGACCTGCGCGAGCGCGCCCGTGGTCCAGGGTGTCGTGGTGCCGAGATAGGTGGTTATGACGGGCGTGCCGGTGAGCTGCGAATAAGGCAGCGATAGGCTCGGCAGCGCGGTTATCGAGGAGACGGAGGTCGTTGCCGCGAGGTTGGCGACGAACTGCGCGAGCGCGCGCGCGGGCGTGAAGTATAGGTTATTGGACCCCTCCGAAAGAGCGTCGGTCGTGGTGCCGGCAAGCGCTGCCGCCCACCGGGCGAGAGTATAGTAGAGGTTCGAGCCTTCGGTTACCTGGCTGGTCGTGTAGTCGCCCGTTTGAGCGGTAACCGGCCCCGTACGGCCGAAGACGGAGGAGACGGCGGCAGTCCCCGAGATGCCGAGGCTCGAAGTGGCGACGGGCGCGTAGGTGCCGTTCGGCTGCCCGAGGAGCACCTGGCCATAGGCGGGGATCGTGCTCGTGCCGGTGCCGCCGCGCGCGGGCGAGATCACCTGCGCCTGGGCGGGATGGACGAAAAATAGGAATACCGACACCGCGGCGATAAGAGCCAGGAAGGCTACCAGCAGGTATCGCATATAGCCCAAGTATAACGCGGCTTATTCCACGAGGAGGCCGGCGAGTTCGATGACTTTATGCGCCTTCTTCAATTCGCGTTTGAGTCGGTCGTTTTCCTCCCGCTCAGCATGGAGTATCTGGTCCCACATATCGCCGCATACCGTGCATCGGGACGAAGGATGCTGGCATACGCGCTTCACGCCCACCTTGATGACCGCATAGATACCGCCCTGCTCGGGGTAACTGCGCTCATACTTCGCGATATGGTAGTGGATCGTCGAGTGGTCGATGTCGTAGCGGCGCGCGAGCTCCGCCTTGCTGACGCCCTGGTTGAACGAGAGGACGATGTCTGAGATTTCCGCGGTCGTGAGGTGTCGGAAGGTCCTCGCCATACCTTCGTTCAGGTCTTAATGATGTAGTTGACCACGGCGAACGGGCTCATCACGTTCATGGCGGCATTGCCACCCGTGCTGCCGGTGTCATGGCCGTTGATCGCCCCGCTTCCCTGCGTGCCGATCGCGTTCGTGCCGGAGCCCGTCGAATTGATCTGCTTATGGACGTGCGCAAGGAGTTCTGTCGCGCTTTGGGCATGATTCTCTTCGCCGCCCGTGTCGCCGCGCGTGCGCGCGGAAAGCGTGAGAGTAAAGGTTTGCGCGCCCGTGCCATTGCTCGAGAGCGGGATGGCGATGCCGTTCTGCGCGTCTGCGAGGCTCGCGGCCAGCGAGAAGGTCGTATTGGAAATGCGGATGAGGTAGTAGGTCGCGCCGTCGGTGAGGCCGGTGATCGCGCCCGATGACGCCGAGTAGACGACTGCCTGGCCCGTCTGGAATTCATTATTCCCGGCATTGGTGATGCCGCTTACGGTTATGACGTTGCCCGAACGCGAGACGAACGTCGCGACCTTCTGTCCGGTCCCCGCACCGATTGCGAAGCGCCCCCGAAGATCGGGAACGTTGAAGGTCGTGCTCCCGTCTCCGGCGCCATAGGTTGTCCCGATGAGAGCGAAGAGGTCGGCGTAGGTCGTGCGCGATACCGCGGCGCCGTCGCACAGGAGGAAGCCAGTAGGGGCCGTGGCGCCAGCATAGGGGAAGATCATCCCCCGGAAATCGTCCGCCCTGATCGCATCGCCGGTTTGAATGGCCATACTATCCGGTGAAGGTGAGTGTATAAGTAAAGAGCGTGTCCTCGCCGGCCGCCTTCGTGTAGCTCGGCGAAATCAGGACGTGGGAGACGAGGCGCAACGCAGCGAACAGGCCGAATTCCTCATAGGTGCCGTCCGGCAGGTCCGCGTCCGGGACGAACACGTCGATCGTCAGCACGTTGTTCGAAACACCGGCGTTCGTGATCGGAATGGCGGACACGGACGCGGTCTCGAGGTCTGTATCCCCATCCGCCGGCGCAGTGTTGCCGGTGCCGATCGAGGCGCTGTCGATAGCGATAGGATAGGTACCATCCCCGGCCATCGCGCGCGCGATGAGGTTCCTGCCGTACCCGTCCGACGAAACGACCTTGTTCTTGAACGGGCCGAGTTCGCGCACGACCGCGCCATTGCGGAGGACCTTTATGCGAAGAGAGCCGGTAACCCGGAATTCGTCTTTGGACGCTCTCTCATGGTCCATACGGGAATTATAGCTTACCCCCAGACGGCATATCCCCAGTTGGGGGTATCCCAGTTGTATGGGCCGGTCGAGGAGGTCGGCGCATCGAGGCTATCGCTCGTTCCGGCGCTATCGGACAGGGGATAGAAGTTGAGGAGCGTCTCCTGGTCGTCGACGATGACCTCCTTCGAGCGGAGCTGGGCCTGGAGATACTCGATGATGCCGATGGACTTGAGGGTGGCGAACTTAACCTGGTACTCGAAGGAGGCCCCGAGCGGGTCGCGCATGGTCGCGCTCACGCTCTGCACGAGCACCTGGATGTTCTTACCGCGCTGCGCGGAATTGATGGTGAGGACCTGGCCGGACCGGAAGCCGTCGTCGTAGGTGCGGAAACCGCCATCATAGAGCTCGGCCTGGTAGCTCTGGAGCTCGGCGATGGCGCGCCGCACGGCTTCGTCCTGGCTCGAGATGGAGTTGTCCGTGATGGCGTACTCATAGCGGCCGAATTCCTCGATAGACGCGTTGCTCGGCACGCTCACCACGATCGGGAAGAGGTAGATGCCCGAGACAGAGATGTTGTTCGTGCCGGCGGCGGGCGTATTGCCCGAGGTGAAACGGATATATTTCTCGTTGAAGTTCCACATCACATCGAACGAGGCATCGTCGTCGAGGAATTCGATGCCCACCGTCTGGCCGACCCCATCCACGGTCACGCTAGGCTGCGAGGAATACTTATTCACGAGGCCGAACTGATCGCGCGTTCCGTCGCCCGAAAGGAGCTCGGTTCGCGGGGTGTCGCTTTCCCGCTCGCCGCCCTGGACCAGGACCACATTGCGGACCTGGGTGAGGTCTTCCTCGATGGTGAGGCTGCCGTAGATGTAGTTCGCGGAGGTGTCGGTGAGCGCCGGTCCCTGCTCAGCGTTCTTCGGGAAGAAGTGGATGTCCTTGTCGTAATCGACGTACCAGACATAGGAGAGCGCGTCCGCGAGCTTCTGGAGGCTATCGGCCACGTTGAGCCGGTTGAAGGACACACTCTCGAGCGTGAGGTCTCCCACGACTCCATCGGTCGTGAAGCCGTCGCTCGTGTAGTTCGCGACTAGGTCGTCAATGATGTCGCCGACGGTCTGGTTCTCATAGCGCTTCGTCACCAGCTCGCGCTTCAGGAACTGCCCGTAGTCATTGCAGGTGATGGTGTACTGCAGTATCTGAGGCGTAATTAGCTCCTCGTTGATGCGGACGATGACGCCGCCGAAGACGGTCGTGCCGTCGCGCGTCACCACAACCTCGTCGCCGAGCGCCGGAACGTAGGTCAGGTCGCCATACTTCTTGATCTTGAACTCGAGATTGTCGACCTGTTGGTTGAGATTGTCCGTCTTCCGGAGGCTCGAGAAAACGACGCTCGACGCTCGATCTATGCCAGCAATCGTGACCGCCAGCATATCAGAGCTGGGTCGAGAGCTTCAGCTTTCCCATAATCATGTCCCCGATCTGCTGGGCCACGTCCTGGCTCAGGAGAACGTTTCCCGTGACTGCCACCTGAGGGGTTGAGCTGGTCGTGCCGCGGCTCGCGAGGTCGCTTGCGGCGATGACATCCGTGTTGATGGTCGGCAGCGTGACTGCGCTCAGCTCGGGGATGCTCGGGATGAGCCTGCCGACACCCGGTATCTTCTGTGCGGCTGCCAGGACCGAATTCAGCGCTCGGATCGCGACGTTCACGCCGTTGATTATGAAATTGATCATGTTCTGCACGACGCCGATGACGCCGTTCACGGCATCCGCGGCGGTGACCTTGATGCCAAGCCAAATTGCCTGCCAGGCGGCTAGCGTGTCGAGGCCGGTGGCCTTCACATAGATGAAGATTGCCGCGATGCCCGCTATGGCAGCGATGACGGCAACCGCGATGATGGCAATGGGGCTCATGGCGAGGGAAAGCGCGCCGAATAGGGCTATGAGGCCTGGCAGGGCTATGGCAAGGGGCAGAAGTACCGCCATGAGGCCGGTTAAGGCGAGTGTACCGATGACGATGACCTCCGTGAGCTTCGGGTGCTCCGCAGCCCAGTCCGCGATCTTGTCGATGACCGGCGCGACCGCGTTCACGAGCTTCAGGAGGACGGGGATGACGGCATTCCCGATCTCCTCCTGCATGTCGTCGAGCTTGTTCTTGAGCTGCGATAACTGGCCGGTGAACGTGCCGGCGGCGGCGGTCGCCGAGCCGCCGAACTCGGTCGCGAGCTCGTGGAGGATCATCGTCTGCGCGCCCAAGAGGTTGCCGCTCTGCACGAGGTTCGCGATCTCCTCCTGTTGCTGGTCGTTGAAATCGACGCCCACGCGGCGAAGGGCAGTCACGCCAAGGATCGGGTCCTGGAGCGCCTTGCCGAGCTGGATAGCGGCGTCCTTGGTGTCCTCGCCGAGCGCGGTGGCCATGTCGAGCACAGTCTTGGTCGCGTCCGGGAATACGTCCTTGTGGATGCTGGTGAAGGTGAGAAGCAGGTCCTCCACGGAAAGCACCGCCTCGTCCGAATAGGAGGTCGTGCTTTCAAGGCTCTTCGAAAGCTCTATGGCGGCCTGGCTCGAGACGCCGGCCGCCTCAGCGGTCGATTTGAGGACCGCGCCGAGCTGCGCCTGGATACGTTCGCTTTCGGCCGCAGCATCGACCGACTGGTAGACGAACGCGGAAAGTGCCGCGAATGCCACGCTGCCCACCGTCCCGATGGTCTTCATGGAGCTTGTGAGGCCGGCGAGCGACGTGCTGACGCCCTGAAAAGCCGCGGCGGTGTTGTTCTGCGCGTCTACGACGATCGAAAGTTTCGTCTCGTTATTCCCCATGGCTGCGGCGCTTAGCTGCTAATTGCTCCTCCTTTCGGTCCCGCTTCATCTTCTCCATGATGAGGGTGGCGACCCAGTTCGGCGTGCTCATGTACTCGTCATACGTCCAGCCGAACTCCTGCATGATCGCCACCATCTGCATGGCGCGGTCCATCCGGCCGCTGCTGTAGTGATAGATCGAGTCCTCTAGCTCTTTTTTTTTGAAATGATCGTATCGAGCTGCCCGACGAGCGCCCCGAAGTCATCGTGCGGCAGGTCAAGGCAGCGCTCGACTATGTTGTCGGCCGTCCCGTCCATCGAAACGACGAGCTGGCGGATCATCTCCTGATGCACTTCATGGAGCACGCCCGGATTGAGTTCGCTTATCTTGGGCTGCTCGCCGACCACCTCGAGCTTCGTGCCCTTGAAGTACGCCTGTTGGATGGCCTGGTGCTCGCGCGCGGTGGCATAGGTCTTTACCTTGAACTTTCTGCCGCCGATCTCGATGTCTTTGGTTTCGCGGTCCATATGCTAGTAGCTGGTCTGCTCGTTCTGGAGCGTGGCCGTGATCATCGAAGTGTCCGCGACGCTGTAATGTGCCTTGAAGTCCACGGCCGCGGTCACGATGTCGTTAGGGCCGTACTTCCTCGCGAACTTGCCGAACTTCACCTTCGCGAGGTCGAGGGTGAGCGTCGGGTGAAGGGACGAGCCGATGGTCACGTCCGTGTTCGCGAGCTGGATGCGGAGCGCCTGAGCCGTATCGGAGAGCATCTCGGTCTTGAAGGTCTCGTCGTCAAAGACGAGCTCGATCGTGCCCGTGACCGCGAGCTGCTTGTTGAGGATGTCTGCCGGATCGAGGGATCCGAGCTTGCGGTCATCCTCCGCGTTCTTGGCGATAGCGAGCTTCACGGAGCGGACGGCGATCGCGGATGCGCCGCTGAGGCCCGACAGGTTCGACGCGATCTTCGCGACGCCGTGCTGCGGCAGGAAGAAGTTCTCGGCCGAATAGGACGGGGAAAGGCTCGCGGTGGCGCCCACTTTCGAGCGGAAGCCCGCCTTGTACTTGGCGAACGCGCCGAGCATCACGTCGAGCTCAAGCGAATCGAGCACGCCCAAGGCGTATTTGTACCCCTGGTTCGGGTCGTCGAGGAAAAGCGTGAGGGATGGATGCTGCGCGCTCTGGAGCACTGAAAAGGCGTGGGAATAGACGCTCGTCTGGCTCGGGCCGGTGGTTGAGACCTGGCCGAGCGCCGCGAGGAGGAGGAGCCCGAAGGACTGGTCGAAGATGTTGCCCTCGATATCACCCTCCGCGAACTTCCCGACGACGGAAGCGTCTTCGCTGTCCTCTATGATGCCGAGGCTGCTTTCATCCACGACCTGGGTGATGCCGTCGTCAATCGTGAGGCTCGTATTCGGGAGCCAGAACGAGGCGGCGGATTCGGCCGTCCCGCGCGAGCCTTCTTTCGCGATGCCCACATTGGCCAGCCGGCCGATGAACTTGGTCATACCTCCTTTGCGTTAGGGGCTTCTAAAGCTGCGTCCTGCTCCGCGAGAAGCTTCTCTGCCTCTTCCCGGCTGGCGGCGCGGATAGAGACGGGCGGATTGTGCTTCGGGAAGAAGAAGACCGGAGAGCTGTTCGCGTTCGCGACCGCCATGCTGCGGTCATCCGCGGCGACCTTCTTACCCGGTGCGGTACTCATGGCCAAAGTATAGCATCGGGCATTCCACGCTAGCTGAACGTCAACTGCACAACCTCCTTCGCCTTGATCTGCACCACGGCCATGATGAGGTCCCGTCCGGCGTGCTGGATGGGCTGCGGCGAGAGTGAGACGGGTTGGACGCCGCCGAGCGCCGTGCCGTCGAGCGTCGGGTCATTGTCGAACTTCTTGAGGACGGCCTCGAGGTCGTTCTCCACGGTCGTCGCATCCGTGATGTTCTCTGCCTTCCAGATGATCATGATCTCGTAGACATAGGCGCGCAGATTCGAGCGGTTGTCGTTTGTCATGCTCTCGATTGACGGGGGCATAAGCGCTGCGTAGGGATAGCCCGGAATCTCCGCGAGCGGGTCTTTCTTGAGGTCGCTCGTCTCGGCTGCCCCGAGCGTGCCGGCCGTCACCAGCGCGTCCAGGTTGGCCTTGATCGCGTTCTTGACGGTAGTCGCGCTCATACGCGGGCGAGTTCGGCGACAAAGCCCTCCACGGCGGTCTCAAACTGCTTCTCAACGGCCGGTTTTGCGGCCTTGGCGATGCGTTCCATGTACGGGTTGGGCTGGATGCCGCGCCGGGTGCCAAATTCGACAAAAGGCGCGTAGTAGGCAGTCGGGCCGATCGCAGCGCGCAGGCCGCTCGGGTCGATGCGGAGCCCATACCCGAAGGATAGGGAGAGGTAGCCGGTGCGCTTCGCACGCGGCGTCTTGAACTGGAAATTGCTGTCCACCGCCTGCTTCTGGACCTCGAAGATGGAGGCTTTAGTGGCCCTCGAGAGGTAGCTGAGCGCGAGGCTGGGCGCCTTCTGGAAGTTGGACCGGAGCGCGTCGAGGTTCGTTATGTTTACCGATAAAATCATAGGTTGTAGCCGCGGCGGTAATTCTTGATCGTCGCGCGGTCTTCGTCCGTGAAGACGGACTTGCTCCAGGTGATGGAGCTCTGGTCGAAGGTCTCGCTGTCCCGGCCTTCGCTCTGCCGCTTCTTGAAGATGCGGATGACCGCCGCCTCGGCCACCTCCACGAGGTCAGCCGGCAAGACGAAATCGCTCTCCGTCGTCTGAGCCGTGGCGAGGTAGTCGGCCGCGATCGTCGAAGTCGGCGCGCGGCCCGCGGCGAGGGTGAAGGTGTCGGTGCCGTCGGTGTGCGTGATGTTGGCGGACTGCTCGCGCACGCCGTCCGGGTAGACGATGATCTGATCGGCTTCCTCGGGCAGCGTGAACGTGAGATTGGAGCCGTCCACGATGCCCGTCGGCGTGACATTGAAGTGCCATTCGGAGCTTATGCCGATGGACTGGCCGGAATAGCCCCCCGTGTAGGTGATGCGCACGTTCCGGAGGCCACGCGGCATCCCATTGTAGAAGTAAACTACCCCCGCGTCATAATCGACCACGTAGTCGTTCTGGTAGAACGCCGTCCAGACGGGAGCGCTCGTCGTGCCTGCCTGGTACTCGAGCGAACTGATGGACTGGATCGGCGCGTTCTTCACGATGAGCGCCGTGCGGCGGCTGCCGAACGGGTCCGAGCCATCATGGAGCTCGTTCGTGAACACCGCCTGGGTGAAGCGCCGGCCGCACATCTGCTCGATGAGAGCCGTGACCGCGAGGATAAGGCGGTCGAGCACGTCGTCGAAGGCGGTGACCGTGATCTCAATGCGGTCCTTGATGCGTTCCTTCGTCGTAAGCGCGTCGCCGTCCATATGCAGTCATTGTACCAAGAGAGTCCCCGAACGGTCGGGGACTCTTTGGGATAACGACTAGTCGCTGTTCACAGCGCCGGCATAGCCGTCGCCGAGGAGGATCAGTGCGCTGCCCGGGAATGACGGGGTCGTGCCCCCCACGTCAAGCGTCGCCTTGAGGTAGCGCTTGCGCGTGACGTTGAGCTCGGGGATGCGAGCTACCGCGACGCTGTCGTCCGCGGTGTTCAGGATCGTTACCGAGATGCCGGTATCCGTGTAGGTGCCGCCCGAGGTGTCGCACTCGAAAAGCTTGACGGCGTAGGTCTCGTCGCCCGTGCCGGCGTCGAGGTCGCCTACCGTCACGACGAGCATGCCGTCCGCATAGCCCTGCGTATCGACGGCCGTCACGGCGGCGTCGGTATACGCCTTGTCGGCCGTATAGGTCGCCGGGATGAGCGACTGCACGGCTTTGATGTTGTCGAATAGATGCCGCATATGAGTGTGTTAGGCCCTGGTAATCTCTCCTTCCGGCGCTGCGCCGGCTGAGAGGTGGAGCGTGATGCGCTCCTGGATGTCTGCCTTGCTGCCCGTGGCCGCGAGGCCGAGCCCCTTAGCGCGCTCCTTGAGCTGCGCGAGGGTCATGTCCTCGAGGGGAACGTCGGCTGGCGCCTCTTCCGTGACTTCCGGCGCTGCGTCGACGAGCTCCAGGTCTGCCGGGTCGATATGCGCCACGTCTTGCGGGCTCACTTCGACTTCAGCGTTCCGCTCATGGCGGGTGCCCTTGATCGAGAGCGCGACCTTAGTGCGGTAGAGGGACATAGGGCGTTACGAGCTTGCGGTCTTGAGCACGACTGCCGCTGCCGGGAGCGTGATGCTGAGGGCGTGACGGTGCGTGTAGCGGAAGGCCGTCTGGTTCGCGCGGAAGAGCGACTTGCCGCCAACCGTCGCGTCCGTCGACTTCGCGACCTCCATCGGACCGCGGTCGCCGAAGGCGAGCGCTGCGTTGAGGTTGCCGAAGACGCCAAACTTCTTGCTCGAGCCCGAGTCGCCGAAGGCCGGCAGCACGTCGCTCGTGTAGACCTGGTAGCCCAGGATTTCGCCCGACGGCTGGATGCCGTTCTGCTTCTGCTGCGAAGCGAGGTTCGACTGGCCATACTCGAAGATGCCATTGGTCGAACGCGCGCGGAGCTTCGCCCAGACCGAGCGGTGCAGGTAGAACGCCGCTCCGCTCAGCATCGACGTATCGAGCGCGCCGATCGCGTCCGACGCCTCCGGAAGGGAGAAGTCGTTGAAGTCGGTGTTGCCCGTCGCCATGGTCTGCACGGTCACGTCGCCCGACTGGAGAAGGCCCACGAACGGCGAACCTGCGTAGGTGCCCCCCATGAAGCCCTCGCGGTCGAGGCGGTAGGCAAGGCCCTCGCCGACGAGCGCCATGAGCCAGTCCGCGATGTTCACGTTGGCATCCGCCAAGAGGATGTTGCTGACGCGGAAGATGGTCTGCCAGGTCTTCGCCTGGAGGCGTGCGACGCCGATGTCCTGCTGCGTCTCGTTCGCCTCGGTGTCTTCGCCGTCGTACTCGCCCTGGAGCACGGAACCCGTATAGCGCGGGATTTCGAGCTCGCCTGCCGAGATCGGGAAGCGGCGCGCGTCGCGCGCGATGATGCCCGTGGTCGCCGCGATGCGGAGGATCTCGTTGTGCACTTCGGTCGGGATGAGGTAGCCGCCGGTCTGGTCGCTGTTGCCGAGGTATGCGGCCTTCTCGCCTTTCGCGATCGACGCGAGGTCCTTCACGAACGCGAGCTTCGATTCGCCATCGAGGCCCAGCCCGTTCATTGCGGCGTCGACGCGCGCCTTCTTGACGGCGGCTTCGATGCGGTCCGCGACCTGCTTGCCGACGATCTCCTCAAGGTTCTTCTTGACGGACTCGTCTACTGCGCCGAACAGCTCCTTTTTGAGCTCTTCATTCATAAACTCGTAAAATTATGGTAAGTGCTGAACTACTGGCGGGCTTCGATTGCCTGGCGCGCTTCAGCTAATACGTCGCCAAAAATCGTGACAGCCTCCTGGATAACGCGGCGCTTGCGAGAGAACTCTTCAAAGCCGCGCGCCTCCTCGGAAACCGCCTCAGCCTCTTCATCATCCTCCAGCTCCTCGGTCTTTGAACTGAGGGCGTCTAAGACGACGGTGATAGCCTTGAGCTGCTCCATAACGGGGGCGAGCTGTTTGCCAACAAGCAGCGCCACGTCATCGGGCGTGATGGCTGACCATCCTTTCTTGAGGCACGCTGCGCAGATCGGGTGCTCGGCGGACTGCTGTTCTGCGGGTGCGTCGGCGGCACCGCCGCACTCACTGCATTTGGCCTCGCTCTCGGGAACGGTCTCGGCTTCTTTTTCGACGAACATGATTCCCTTCGTGACGAGCTCGTTGATGTTGAGGGACTTCTCCATCGCGAGCGCGAGCGCGTAGGGGTTGGCAGGTACGGAAACGAACGAGAACTCGAGGAGCTCTGCCTTGGTGATGAGGTTGCCCTCCTGCTCCTTCGGGATGAACCCGACGGATGCCGCCTTCACGATGCCGGCGTCATAAAGCTGGCGGACTTCCTGGCCCTTGGCGTTCGGGGCGAACTTGCCCTGCGCGATGAGCTTGCCATCCTTCTTTTGGAGCGAGGTCGCGACGCCGATCGGCTGGGTATGGTCGTGCATCCAGAGCACGACCGGGTTGGCGAGGTAGTTGTCCAGCTCCCAGCCATCGAGCTTGATGACCTCGTTGTAGCGGTCGAGGTTCTCCGTGGTGATGACGACCTCGAACGTGCCGGCGTCGCTGTCGTTGGCCGCCTTAGTATCGGCGACGAGCTGCTTGACCTCAGGAGATTGGAAGCGCGCGGCGAGCTCGGCTGCGAGTTCTTCGCCGAACTTCTTTAAGGCGTCCTTCATGGTGGTTAGTATACAGGCAGCTATTCCACGCTATCCGGCGTCAATGGTCTCCGGGCGCACGAAGCAGCGGCAGTTCGGGTGAAGCGGCGGCACGTCGATGGCGCGGTAGTCGAGATCGAGCGTGCCGCCCTTGCTTCCCGTAATCGTCTCGCCCTTGTCGTAGAAATTGTCGTCCACGCCGACGATCTGGCCGTCTTCCGGGCCGCAGAACTCGCATACCTGCTCGTCCTCGGCGGTGTACCAGCGAAGCTCGGTCACCACGCCGCTCTGGCGATATGCCTCCTTGCTGCCCTTGTTCGCGATATAGAACGCCTCGGTGTTCGCGACTTGCTTGGCGCGAACCTGGTCCGAGTAGTCGTAGACCGCGTTCACCCGGTCGGTGAGCTGGGTCAGGTCCTCGCCAGCCTTGATGCCCTCGTTGAGGGTGCTCGTGATGAGGTCGGCTGTCGTATCATTATAGGACTTGGCGAGCCGTTTCGCCGCCGCCGCGATGATCGTGTTGATGGTCGGTGCGTTCTGGTCGAGCGTGCCAGGAAACTTCTGCGCCGTGAATTCCTCGATCGCCTGCTCGATCAAGAGCCCTTTTAGGAGCGGCGTCACGAAGTCGATGAGGACGCCCACTTCGCCGTCCATATCGAACACGTCGCCCTTCTTCACTGCCTTCGTGATCTGCTTGAGACGCTGGTTCACGTCCCGCTGCTGTCGGTTATTGAAATCGCGGACCTTGCCCTCGATGAGGTCCTGGTGCGCCTCCACGCGACCGACGAACGACTTATGGGCCTCGGCATCAGGGTCATGGTGAGCGGTCGCCACCTCAGCCGCCTTAGCCAGGATGTCCTCCACCATGCTCTCCTTGCCGAATGCCGCGCGGGCGCGCGCGGGGGAAAG
>JADMIO011472204.1_pt1 | contig 72928 bp, 58 predicted proteins | sample 8958161 | NCBI WGS metagenome assembly JADMIO01 (sample SAMN16585339, study PRJNA669376) | soil metagenome | isolation source: Crop rotation soil | place: USA: Cullars Rotation, Alabama | collected 2011 | reverse complement strand
GGTTGTGGCCGCTCTGCTTGAAAGAGCTTCGCCAAATTGGCCGCAATCGAAAACTCGTGGCGATGCTGGTCATTCCGCCCACGCTGAACCTCGTGTTGCTCGGGTTTGCGATGAACCCCGAAGTCACGAACCTGAAGTTGGGTGTGGTCGACGAGAGTCGATCGACGGAAAGCCGTGAAGTTGTATCTGCGTTCAGCGAGAGTCGATCGTTTCAACTCCATCGAGCATACGAATCGACGTCCGCGCTCGGCGCTGCATTGAGTGCAGGCGACCTGGATGCGGGCCTCGTTATCCCTTCAGACTTCGCTCGCAGACGGATGAATGGCGAAACTGCCGAGGTGCAGATACTCGTCGACGGCGTTAACTCGAACACGGCTGCGATCGCGGGTGGTTATGCGACGCGAATCGTGTCGGCGCTTAATCAAAAGGTGACGGTGGTCCAGGGTGTTAATGGTGCGCCGTCCGTCGGATCTACTGCTAAGGGCGCATCGTCGCGAGTGTTGCTGCTTTACAACCCTGGCTTGAAGAATTCGTGGTTCATCGTCACCGGGATGATCGGCATGCTGCTGGTCATGCTCGGCATCGCCGTCTCGTCGTCTGCGATGGTCAAGGAGAAAGAAGTCGGCACGATCGAGCAGTTGTTGATGACGCCCGCTGACGGTGCGGAGATCATCGTCGCGAAGATTGCGCCGATCTTTCTGCTGCTTTCGTTGGATATCGGGTTGTCCGTTGGCGTGGGCCATGTTGTGTTTGACTTGCCTGTGCGCGGGAGTCTGTTGCTGCTGTATGGATCGGGGATGCTGTGTGTGTTGTCGGGGATCGGCATCGGCACGATCATCGCGACGTTTACGCGGTCGCAGCAACAGGCGCAGTTACTCGGCTTTTTCGTGACGCCGCCGTTGTCGATGCTGTCCGGTGCGACGACGCCGCTGGAAGCGATACCCAACTGGCTGCAACCGATCACTTATTTGAATCCTGTGCGACACTTCGCAACGCTCGCGCGTGGCGTGATGTTGAAGGGTGTGGGAATTGAGGTGGTCTATCCGAACCTTTTGACGTTGCTCTTGTTCACGATCATCCTGATGGGCCTCAGCACCTGGCGCTTTCGTAAGCAACTGAATTAGTGGTTGTGACGGAGGCGAGTCCTTTGATGGACGTGAGTGGTTAACACGGTCAAGCGTGAATCGTTGTTGGACGTGTGTGGTTTATTGACGTGAGCGTTGGCTGGTGGGTTCAATCTGTGGTTCCTGCCGTTATCGGAGGACCATCTCGAGTAGCTTGATCGTCGTGTTCCAGTTGCGGATTGTGAGGTTCTTGTAGACCGGCCGCTGCACGAGTTTGTTCAACTTGCTTTGCGCGGCTTTGCTGACGAGTCGGCGGAAATAAAGCGCGTGGTCGCCGGCGTGGGCCGTATCGACGCCTGGCGTTGTCGGGACTTCTTTTAATGCTTCGCTGGTCGTGAGCGGCTCTTTCACAAACAGCACGTCGTAGCGATATTGCTCGGTGTCCTTGCCGAATCCTTTCGGCGCCTGCGAGACAACTCGCTCCATCTCGCTGCCCGACACGACCACCACTTTCGATTCGTAGCTGAACGCCTCGCTCAACGCTTCTTCGATCAGCTTCGTTAATTTCACTTTGTTGGTTTGCTTTGAGGAGAACAGGACATTCCCGCTCTGGATGTACGTCTCGACATCGGTGAATCCCATGGTGCCGAAGCTGCTTCGCAGATCGAGCATCTTGATCAGATTGTTTCCTCCGACGTTAATCCCGCGGAGCAGTGCGATGTAACGCGTTTGGCTCATTTGGTGTCTCTGTTCGACGTGCCGGTGTTTCTAATGGACGTGCGCCCCGTCACGTATGCGTGATCATCAACGTGTATCCATCGGGGTCGACGAGCTTGAACTCGCCACGCGGTGCATAAAACGGCGTCGAAATCTCGCCGGGACTCAACCCCGCCGCCGCAAGCGACGCCCGCGCCGCAGCGACGTCATCCGTGTAAAGATAAAACAGCACCCGCTGCTGAGCGGCGACGATCGGTTCATCCGCAAAGGCGAGCATCAATGACGCCTCACCACACTGCAACCACGCCCACGTCGGCTTCGTCGCCCCTTCCTGCGTAAACGTATTCCCCACCTCAAACCCGAGATGTTCGTAGAACCTGATGGAGCGTTCCACCTCCGCCACAAACACCATCGGCACAAGCTGTCGAGTCTGCATCATTCACCTATAACCTTTACCAGCACTCGCTTCATTCGTCTACCATCAAACTAAATCTGCTGCCTTCGTCTCGCTGGCCTCACTCACCAAAACAATAGTTCGATTTGACGAACGATTTTGCGTTTCTATAATCCTCCCCGATGATCGATGACGATGTATTCGAAGTCCAGCGGCTTTATCCGCAGATTTACCTCGCCTGCCACACGGACCATGTGCGGGCGGCGTCGACTAAGTGGCGCATCTCCTCGCAGGATGCGTCGATCCTGGTCCATTTAGACCGTGACTCCGGACTCAGCCCGCGCGCGCTCGCGGCGCATCTCGGCGTCGCGCCTTCGACGCTGTCCGCCGCGTTGTCGCGCCTGTCTGAACTCGGTTACCTCACAAACGAAACAGCCAAATCGGATCGACGTAAACGTGAGATTCGTCTGACGGCGCGTGGAGCTGAAGCGATTGCGTCAACGTCGGTCCTCGACGCGGAACGAGTCCAGGCGCTACTCAAGAAACTGAAACCCGATGAAAGAAAGGCGGCCGTGCGCGGACTCGCTTTACTCGCGGAAGGCGCACGCCGTTTGAAGGACTAATAGGATTAACACGCCGGCGCGCCAGCAACACGGGCGCGGAGAGATACAAATGAAACTTGCGATCTACATCGTCGTCGCGGTAGTTGGCGGACTCGTTCTGCTGGTCGGAATCATGGCCCTCATTGGTTCGCGATTGCCAAAGAACCACGTCGCTGCTCGATCGATTTTCCTGCGCAAGTCGCCACAGGACGTCTACGCCGTCATTCGCGACTTCGCGTCGACGCCGAAGTGGCGCGCCGGCGTGAAGCAAGTCGACGTCGACAACTCGCCCGGTGGCCCAATCTACTTTCGCGAGGTGTCGAAGCAGGGCACCGTCAACTACGAGCTGGTCGAAGACGTGCCCGCGCAACAAATGGCGACGCGGATCCGCGACACCGATCTCGGTTATGCCGGCCAGTGGACGTACACGCTCGCCGCGGAAAACGGAGGCACGCGCATAACGATCAGAGAAGACGGCGAAGTCTCGAACGTGCTCTTCCGTTTCATGTCGCGCTACATCTTCGGACAAACGTCGACGATCGATTCCTATCTCACCTCACTCGCTCAACACTTCGGCGAGCAAGCCACGCCTCAGTAGTTCTCAAGCCGCGTCGGTAGTCTCTAGCCACGCTTCAGTAATTCTCAGACGTGTCGGTAGTTCTCAGCGATGTTGATGGTCTATCAAAGTCACCGTATCACGATTGCAACGTGAAAAGAACAAAGCCTCAGAACTGAACAAAACGCACACCGCATTGCGGCGTTTCGCCTCACTATCGCGCGAGTTTGTGCGGAATTTCCGATCAGCATACAGCTATTCAACTGTGTAACTAAAATAGAGAATCTCCTTCGTTTGACAGCACTGCCAAAGCATTGTAATAAGGTAGGCGTCTCAGATGTTTTGATTGCTGTAGGTCACTAACCTCCCTTGCTGTTGTCCCGTTGCTCACAGCGGTGAAGTGACTCCCTGACATAGTCAAACATCCGGTTGTAAACCGTCGCAGTGTTCTGTCGTATTGACCTTACTGCGCCGAGCGACGCTAACGCCGGTAGCTTTTTCGAACTGAGCATCTCGGCTCAGGTGGCGGTAGCCTGTCACTTTTCTAGCCCCAATTAACGAACTCACACACGATTAAGTAGTAAGCTCTCGATCACGACTTGATGGCCACGGCCCTCACGCAAGCTGCTGGATTCAGCAACCAAATACTTTCAGGACTCAATCCTGATAAGTACGAGCGACTGCTTTCCAATCTGCGCCCGGTAAACTTCGCTGCGCACGAGCTTCTCTACAATGCGGACGATCGCATCCGCAACGCTTACTTCATCAACAGCGGCATGGCTTCGTTCCTGTCAATCACTGCCGACGGCGAGAGCATTGAAGTCGCAAATGTTGGCAAAGAAGGGTTTGTCGGCACGCCGATAGTCTTCAGACAGATAAAGACGCCGCATCAGATCGTCATGCAGGTGCCCGGTGAGGTGCTCGAGATCAACGCCGACATACTGCGACAGGAGTTCGAGAAAGAAGGCGAGTTAAAGGATCGACTGCTGTCTTACACGCACGCGCTCGCGACTTACATGTCGCAGCTCAGCGTCTGCAATCATTTCCACACGTTGGACAAACGTCTTTGTCGCTGGTTGCTGATCAGCAGTTACCAGGTGCAGTCGCAGAGTTTTCAACTGACGCACGAGTCGTTGTCGCAAGTGTTGGGCACGGGCCGGACCGGCATCACGATGGCTGCAAACAAACTGCAGAAGGACGGACTGATTCAATACCATCGCGGACAACTCACCATACTCGATCGTGAAGGACTCGAAGAGACCAGTTGCGACTGTTACCAGATCAGTAAAGAAGTTTTTGAAAAATCATCAAAAAGTTTTGATCGCTCAACTCGATGATGGTCCAAGTGTTACTACGTCGCGCAGAAGTAACGCATCGATCCTACGTCACTAAGTGACAGACATGTGACTAGTTCTCCTGCAACATACGCTGCATAACCCGGTGAGTGCGCTAACTCGTGCTGCCGTATTTCAACTCAGGAGGTTCCCCCGTCGACGACGTGTTAGCTCCCCAGGTGTGAAAGGCCGGCCGCATGTGCGCTGCGCATTGAACACCAACTGTCCAACCGACGCCGGTTAACACTACACAAAGCACATTCAACAGATGCAGAGAGTTCGGTCTCTGTCTCGCCTTGAAGACTGCTTTGTCAATGGACGAGGAACATCCGGTACAACATTGAAGGACGCCAGCGCGGGGTTCGCACGCTCCCACATCACGCGAAGAAAGGAGAGCAAACCCATGGCTATGGAATTGGTACTCGACCTTCAGAAGCTTGAAGTGCCGACTGAAGAAGATTTGTTCGGCAACAGCAGTGGCAGCAGCGTGAGCGACTGTTGTAATGGCAAACAACTCAACGGCTAAAATTGAAAACCGTCATCTCCGGAAAGCAGGTCCAACAGTCGCCGCAACCGAAACGGATTTGCTTTCCGGTCTTCACCAAAATTTTTTTTCGATCCCTCAACTCGATGATGGTCCAAGTGTTATCCGTCGCGGCGAAACAACTCACGATGTTATGTCACTCAGTGACAGACACGAGAATACTTCTCCTGCAAGATACCGTGCATACCCGGTGAGTGCGCTAACTCGTGCTGCCGTATTTCAACTCAGGAGGTTCCCTCGTCGACGACGTGTTAGCTCCCCGGATGTAAAGAGCCTCGCGCGTGCGCGCTGTGCACTAATACATCTAATGTCCAACCGACGCGGTTAACGCTACACAAAGCAATCAACACGATGCAGGGAGTTCGGTCTCTGTTTCGCCTTGAGGACTGCTTTGTCAACTGACGAGCGAACAGCCGGTACAACATTGAACGACGGAAGCAAAGGGTCGCACGCTCCCACATCATGCGAAGAAAGGAGAGCAAACCCATGGCTATGGAATTAGTACTCGACCTTCAGAAGCTTGAAGTGCCGACCGAAGAGGATCTTTTCGGCAACAGCAGTGGCAGCAGCTCCAGCGGCTGTTGTAATGGCAAACAGCTCGACGGAAACTAAACATCACGCAAGTGATCGGATCTCCGGGAAGCAGGTCCAACAGTCGCCGCACCGACGGATTTGCTCCCCGGAGAACTATGTTGTCTCCCCGCGAAAATCATTCACGTTCATAACTCAGTAAACCAACCGGTTTACCTGCCTGGAGACCAGCCTTCATGACAGCCGGCAAGTATCTCAGGGATGCTCGTCACACGGACAAATTCACGTTCGCGCTCATCGATCCGTTGTTCTATGAGCCGATCGAAACGCGTTATAACCCGTGGGAAGAATACGAAACACCAGTCAACGAACTGTTGAGCGAACTCGCCCCCGATTGGACCATCGAGCGCGACGGGTTCTGGTATTTCGTTCACCCGAAAGCCGACTTCGACATGACGCTCCAGGGTTGGAAGGTGCACGTTTCGGCGGCGATCCATAACGCCGTCTCGATTCTGGAGCGCACCGCCAGGATTGCGCTCGAGAAAAAGATCCTGTTCAAGTTTGCACTGGACAAGAACGTCCTCGCGACGATGAGTTCGAAGCGATGGGCGCGCGGCGGTTCGGGAAAGTTCATCACGCTGTATCCGCCGGATCTCGAAGCCTTCAAGAGTCTGCTTGAAGATCTCTACGCCGAACTTCGTGACGAGGAAGGTCCATACATCCTCTCCGACAAGCGTTACAAGGATTGTCGTGTCTTGTACTACCGCTACGGCGGCATGCTTCGAAACAGTTACACGGACATCAAAGGCGAGCAGGTGCTCGTACTGGTCACGCCGGACGGTGAAAGAGTTCGTGACGTGAGGTCTCCGTATTTCTCTCCGCCGGCGTGGGCTGAAGATCCGTTTCCGGCCGAGAAAGTCGAACGCCCGCAGCAGATCGTTCTTAACGATCGCTTTGTGGTCCAGAAGGCAATCTCTTTTTCCAACTCCGGCGGCGTTTACGTAGCTGAAGACCGCACGACGGGGAAGGAAGTGATCATCAAAGAGGCGCGGCCGCATACGGCGATGGACGATCGCGCTAACGACGCGATCAAGATGCTCAAGAAAGAGGCCGAGTTCCTAGAGTTGTTGAGCGACACAGGCGTCGCACCGAAAGCGCTTGATTCATTTCAAGCCGGCGAACACTTCTTTCTCGCCGAAGAGTATCTCGACGGAATAGACATTCGCGAGATCATGCTGCTGCAGACTCCGCTCATGCTCGTGCGGCCATCGCATGAGGATTCGAAGCAGTACTACGAGATCTGCCGCAGAATATGCAAAGCCTTCGCGGAAGCTGTCGACCTGCTGCATAAAAAGGGAATCGTGTTCGGCGATCTGAATGCGAGAAACATCCGCATCGATCCGACCACCCACGCGGTGCGGCTGATCGATTTCGAGGGTGCATTCAAACCCGGCGTCGATGTAGCGCCGTACCTGTTCACGCCGGGGTTCAAGAGCGCCGCCAGCATTCACAAGAACACGCAGGGTTTCGAAGACGATCTGTTCGCGCTCGCGTCGAACATGTTTTACATGCTCTTTCCGCTTGCCGCGTTTTCCACGTTGCGCGCCGATCTCTTCGAGACCGTGGTCAAAACGATCGTCGAAGACGTGGGTTGGGCGAACACTGAGATTTACAACATCATCAACGGTCTCGCGAAAAACGAGATGACGTGTGCTCGCGCAATCGAACTGCTGGACAAGCCGGCGGAGATATTGCCGCCGAGTTTCGCGGACGACGTCGACGCCGACTGGTGTAAAGGCATCTCGCACGAGCTCGGCACGTTTCTTCTGGCAAACGTGCAACCTGACCGGGACGATCGTCTGTTTCCGTCGGATCCATTTGTTCACCGCACAAACGCGCTGGGTCTCGGCGTCGGCGCGAGCGGCGTGCTTTACACGTTGAAGAAATGCGGCTTTGAAGTGCCGAAAGTGGCGACTGACTGGCTCGAGCGGAAGCTCGACAACATCAAGCCCAATAAACTTCCTCCCGGACTCTTCACCGGTTCTGCGGGCATAGCCTGGTGTCTTTGGGATCTCGGATTCGGAGATCGCGCAGTCGCGCTGATGAACCACGCGAACACGAGCCGGCTCCTGAAAGATCATCATTCGTATCTCTACGGCATGGCCGGAATCGGGATGGCGAATCTCTATTTCCACGCTCGCACCGGCAAGTCAGAGTATCTCGACGCTGCAAACGAACTGGCTGACTCGCTGTTGAAAACAGCTCAGGAAAACGACGCCGGAATCGCCTGGGAAAACGACGGCCTGGTCCATCTCGGTTACGGCTACGGCCAGAGCGGTGTCGCATTGTTTCTGCTGCGGCTCTTCCAGGTGACAGGGAACGAGCGGTTCCTCGCGGAGGGCCGGCGAGCACTGGAGTTTGATCTGTCGCACGCTGAAGAACGCGAACCGGGTGTCCTGACCTTCGCGCGCGCGCCTGAAGATCCGACCGCGGTTCCCTACATCGAAGAAGGCAGCGGCGGAATCGCGAAGGTTGCGATGCGGTATGGCCTGTGGGACGAGCGGGTCGAGAAGATCCTTCTCGACTCGCATCGCAAGTATTCCGGTTTCGCTGGTTTGTTTTACGGTACCGCCAGCTTCATAGACGTTTTAACCGACGCCTATCTGCTTTCCAATGACCCGAAATATTTCGAGATGGCGAAGCGGCCGATCACCGGCATCCGCGACGTCTATCTCATGAAACAGGCGCAAGGAATGGCGACGCCGGGCGACAATCTCTTTCGCATCACCTGCGATTACGCGACCGGCGTCGGCGGAGTGATGCGCACGCTTCATCGCTTTGCTCATCTCGAGCAGGCTGACTTCGTCCTCGACGAAGTAGCTGCGAAACGCGAAGAGGTGCAAAGCGCCTGGTATTCGGTGTCGAACTGAGGCGACAGCATGATAAGCCCTGAACTAATTGCTACTGACGCTCGCTGCGATCTGATCCGCATGGAACGGACCAACATGGTCACCAAGATGGAGGACCGTGTAAAGGTCGATCTGGTGGCGATGAGCAGGATGATCCTCGGCCAACTGCGGCAGTGCGACGGCATTCCGTGGCCGTATACGGACGAAGTGATCAGCAAGCTGGCAGTGCAGTTCAACCAGGGTGCTTTGGTGCAGTACCAATACGGCGAGATCGAGCGCGCGGAAATACTTTGTCGCGCCGAGATCGAGCTGTTCGCACGGCTGAGCACGAGCGCGACCAACCGGGCACTGTGTCTCGTGAGCATGGTCGCCCCGTACGTCAACCTCGCGCGCATCTCCGGTCAAAAAGGTGAGGTTGAAGAAAGTCTCAGCATCTTCGAGAACGTTTACCGGCTCGGAGTTCAGCGGCAGGATCTGTCTATCCTCGGACATCAGATACAAATTGAGGATGGACCGAACATGTTTGTGGCTGGGCCCGGCTGTCAGAAACTGATGCTGTCGTGCCGAGTGATCGAAACTGCGCGCGTGCTGCAAACGATTGAAGACTATCCCGCGCTGTTGGCGCTCGTGGAAGAGAACCAAGCGCTGCCCGAATACCAGGACACGTTCTTCAAGCAGTATCTGCTGGAAGTGCGGAGCCGGGCTTTGTTGAATACCGGCCGATACGAGGAGGCGTTGTCGACCTTCGAAGAGTGTTGCCGGTTGATGTCGACGACGAACACCGATCGCATCGTCGCACACCTGTTTCTGAGTCAGTTGTATCGCGAGTGGGGCCGTGACGAACTGGCCCGCCAGACGCTGGAGAAACTGGAAGAGTATTTCGCCGCCATCGAACACTACGGCCGGAAGCTGCCGATACTCCGGCAGATCGCTTATCGCATCGCGCTCGAACGTCACCTGATGGGCGACGACGAGAAGGCAATTGCGCCCGCGGAGAAGGCCTTTAACTGGTGTAACGAACTAAGCGACCAGCCCGGTTGCATCAAGACCGCCATACTGCTGCTGCGTATTTCGACGCGTACGAACGGACACTACAAACCCGATCGTCGTTGGTACGACGAGCTGCAACAACTTGCGTCGAACACGTTTTTCCGCCTCGAGCGTGCGTGCGCTTACTGGGAACTCGGCTTGTCGACCGGCCTCGCCGAATCAGACGAGGATCGAGTGCGTGAGTCTGCGTGTGAGTTCCTACAGCTCAGCTACGATCTGTATCGCTCGGTTCCTTTCGTCGACAGTCGCAAGAGTTCTGCAGCCGTGAAGCACTCGCTCGAAGCGCGTGTCAGCCGCAAACCGCCGACCAGCACTGCGATTGAGAACAGCGCTGAAATCGACGCCGTTTTCGATGCGCTGATGGAATTCGCGCTCAACGCGTCTGTAGCAACTTAATAAAACCCACCCCGTCCAAACTTCGTGGCCTTTAAGTCAACCAAGCTCTTTCTTGAATTGCTCGGGCGATTCAAACTCGAATACGCCTGCCTGGTGTTGGTGTCTTCAATAATGGCCGCGACCGAAGGCATCATCCATCCGCTTCTGATCAAGTCGATCTTCGACGAGATCGTTGCGAAGCGTGGCTTTGACCGGTTCCTCGTGCTCGTGCTCAGTTACCTCGCGCTGGGTCTCTTCGTCAACCTCGGCAATACGATCTCTTCGTTGTGGAGCAAGTCGCTCGAAAACAAAGTCGTGAAGACGATCAGCCGCGACCTGCTCGAGTCGTATTACCGGAAGGAATTCGCATCAGTACTGCAAAACGGCTACGGCTACTTCATCAATCGCATTTACGGCGATCTGCGCGAAGGACTGGTGCCGCTGTTAACGCTGGTACAAAACACGATCCGGCAGACAGTGTTGTTGGTCTCGCTGATGCTGGTGCTGGTCTGGCTTTCGTGGCAGGCGTTCGCTTTCCTCGTGGCGATCATCCCGATTTCCTCCGCCATCGGCGTGTGGCTGGGCCGAAAAATCAAGGCGCTGACCGTGCAGGAAAGAGAACAGGAAGGAAACGTCCAGACAGTGCTGAGCAAGGCGCTCGGCGCGTTTCGCATGGTCAAGGTGTTCGATCTGCTCTCGCTCACGTTGCCGGTGTTCGACCGGCGACTCGGCGAATATCTGGCGACGAGCTATCGACGATTCCGAGTCACGCGCGTATTTCAGGGTCTGAACGATTTGACGATGGTGCTGTCAGACTTTCTGTCGATGTTCGTCGGCGCCTTGTTTGTCTTGCGTGGAGCGCTCACGTTCGGCGGTTACCTGGCGTTTGTGAACACGTTCTGGCGCGCGGTAACCACGCTGATGCAGTTGTTCAATCGCATGGCCGAGTTCAACACGTACGGCGTGATTATCGAACGCATCGCGGCGTTCCTGTCGATTCCGAAGGAGGTTTACTATCGCACGGGCCAGGCGCCGTCGGTCAGCAATCTCGAGTTCTCGTACGACGGCAAGCCGATCCTGAAAGATTTTTCGCTGCAACTGTCTCCCGGAGAGCAGGTGGTAATCGTGGGCCCGAATGGATCAGGCAAGACCACGCTCGCGAATATTCTGTCGGGATATCTGGCGCCGTCGCAGGGCGACATCGTTTTGCCGAAGCGCATCAGTTCGGTGACCTTGCCGATCACCTTCCCGCCGCTTAGAGTTAAAGACCTGGTGAGCGATACTAACCTGTTGTCGGCCTTCAGGCTTCGCGACCAGGCGGTGCTCGACGCGTTTGCTGATGAGTTGTCCGCGGGTCAACAGCAGAAACTGGCGCTGTCGCTGGCGTTGTCGCAGGACGCGGATCTTTACGTCATCGACGAGCCGTTGGCAAACTTGGACCCGGAAAGCCGCGACACGGCGATAAACCTTATCCTCGAAAGGACCAGGGAGAAGAACCTCATCCTCGTCATGCATGGCTCGGAGGAATACCACCCGCGGCTCGACCGCGTGATCCGCATGAATTGAGGTTGCTTACCTACAGACATGGAAGGCTCATTGTATAGCGGACTGATGCAGGACCTGCGTTACGGATTTCGGATTCTGAAGAAGAGTCCGATCTACACCTTCATTTCTGTGCTGACACTTGCGCTCGGCATCGGCGCCAGCACTGCGATCTTCAGCGTCGTGTACGGCGTGCTTTTGCGCCCGCTGCCTTACGACCATCCCGAACAGATCGTGCGGATGTGGGAGTTGGACGGGCGCGCGCGGCGCATGCGGTTCGCGGATCCGAATCTTGAAGATGTGCGGGCGCAGGCCCGTTCGCTGCAAGCGATCGCGGCGATGCGTTCGATCGAAGCCGCGGTAACGGTTAACAACTCGCCCGCGCGCGTGAAGGTCGCGAGTGTTTCGGCTGACTTCTTCTCGGTGATGGGCGTGCGGCCGGTCGTCGGTCGACTCTTCGCTCCCGAGGAACAACAATTTGGCGGCGCGCCAACGGCGCTCGTCAGTTATGCGTACTGGCAAACGCATTTGAATCAGACACAGGATCTCACGTCGCAAAAGTTCACGGTGGCGAAGGATCCGGTGACGATCGTCGGCGTGCTTCCCGCCGGGTTTCACTTTCCGGATGACAGCGACGTCTGGATGCCGCGCGAACTCGAGGTCCGTTTGCCGAGTCGCACCGCGCACAACTGGCAGGCCGTTGCTCGACTACGTGATGGTGTTTCGCTGGAGCAGGCGCGGGCAGAAGTTGCGAATGTCGCGAGCGGCATCAAGCAGCAGAACGGCCTCGACGAGAAAAATATGTCCGGCGCCGCAGTCGTGCCGCTGAAGGAGGCGTTGACCACCGATGTGAAACCGGCGCTGCTGATCCTGCTTGGCGTGGCGGGATTGTTGTTGCTGGTCGCGTGCGCGAACGTGATGAACCTTTGGCTGGCGCAGGCTTCGGCGCGATCGAACGAGCTTGCGGTGCGCGTCTCGCTGGGCGCGTCGCGCTGGCGGCTCGTCCGTCAGTTTCTTTCGGAGTCATTGCTCGTTTGTCTTGTCGGTGGCGCGCTCGGCGTGCTGGCTGCGTATTTTGGCGTGCGCGCGTTGATCGCGCTGGCGCCTTCGGACATCCCGCGGCTCGACGAAGTTTCCGTCAACCTGTCAGTACTTGGTTTCGCGCTCGGTCTTTCATTCCTGGTGGCGATTAGTCTCGGCGTGCTGACCGCGTGGCGAGCGACGGCCGGACAAGTGCGAAATGCTTTGGCAGAAGGTGGACGGCGGGGGGGAACTGGCGTTCGCAGTCGTCGCACGGGACGCATGATCGTTGCCGGCCAAGTTGCGATCACGCTTACGCTGCTGATTGGCGCCGGACTGCTCGGCCGCAGCATGTTGCGCGTGCTTTCGATCAATCCGGGTTTCGAAACCGAGCACGTCATCACCATGGGTTTGAAGTTGCCCGATCTCGAGGCGCGAACGGAAGCGCAGCGGGTCCAGTTTCTCGAGCAGTTGATCACGGGTTTACAAGCGCTGCCGGGCGTGGACTCGGTTGGCGGCACGAACGTGTTGCCGTTGAAGTCCACCGACTCCGCCGACGGAACGTTCGCCTTAATCAACCCACAACAGCTTACGGATGCGCAGCGCAATCTGATCGAGCGCAGTACGCAGCAGTCGATGGAAAAACCCGATCCGGCGTTCCTGGCTGACCTGGTTAAGTTCGTCGAAGAGCTGTTGAATAACAAGTCTCGGACTGGAAACGCTGATTACGTCGTTGCCAGCGAAGGCTATTTCGAAGCGCTCGGCATTCCGTTGCTGAACGGGCGGCTATTCAACCAAAGCGACGGGCCAAGCGCGCCGCACGCCGCGATCATCAGCGAGTCAGTCGCGCGTGACCGTTGGCCAAACCAGGATCCGATCGGCCAGACGATCGAGTTTGGCAACATGGATGGCGACCTGCGTCTGCTCACTATCGTCGGGGTCGTGGGAGAGGTGCGAAAGCACAGCCTCGAATCAAAACCGCGACCGACCGTCTATGTGAATTACCGGCAAAGACCGCGTAGCGCCGAGCAGTTTGACATCGTCATGCGGACCAACACCGATCCGACGACGATCTACCCGGCCGCGCGGCGTGTGCTGACGCAACTCGATCCGACTGTTCCCGCGACGTTGAATAGTTTCACGCAGGTGTTCTCGCAGTCGCTGAACAACCGGCGATTCAATTTGTTGTTGGTCGGAGTGTTCGCGCTCGCGGCATTGTTGCTGGCGATGGCGGGAGTATTTGGTGTGCTGGCGTACTCGGTGGCCCAACGAACACGCGAGATCGGCGTGCGCATCGCGCTCGGCGCCACGCCGGCGACGATCTTGAAGATGGTGTTGTGGCAGGGACTGGTAACAGTCGTGATCGGAATGGCGATCGGACTGGCGGCCTCGTTCCTGCTGACTCGCACGATGCGTTCGTTGCTATTCGAGATCAGCCCGAACGATCCGATCACGATCGGCGTGATCGCATTGCTGGTGATCGCCGTGGCGGCGCTCGCGTCGTACATCCCGGCGCGGCGCGCGACACGTGTCGATCCGATGATCGCGCTGCGTTACGAGTAACCTAAACTAACGCGTCAGTTTTAGCGAAGACCGCGCTCCGGCGCGGTCTTTTGCATTTCAGGGCGACGATTCAGGGCGACCATTCAGGGTGATGACGGCATGACCGCTTCCTGCTTCTGCCTGTCTGCTTCGGCCCAATCTTTCGCCGAGACGAACGACTGGCTGTCGTAGATCAGCAGGATCGTTCCGACTGGCAGACGTTTGCTCATCTCTACCGCTGCCGACATCGGAATGCGAACGCAGCCGTGACTCTGCGGTGAACGCGGCACAGACGGATTGCCATGGATCGCGAGTCCGTCGCTGAAGTAGTTCGGGTAGTAAAGCAGACCGAGCGGCGATTTTCTCCAGCCTGCGATCTTCGCGTAGATCCGAAATCGGCCTCGCGGTGTGTAGGCAAGACCGCGCATGCCTTTCTCGTCGTACTGTTTGTTACTGCCCGTCGACACCGGCAGAATCTTTTCCACCCCGCCCTCACTGTCAACCAACAGCAGCAGTTGCCGATCGAGGTCGACTTCGACGTGCGCGTAACCAGGATCGCGTGGTTGCAGCGGCTCGGCGTTCATGATCGCGTCAAACTCGCCGCGCGTGAGTTGACCAGTGACTTTGCGTCCTTCCCATTTCTGAAAGAGGACCAACGCCGCTCGCGTAGCCTCGTCGACCACGCCGTCCGCTGGCCCAGCCTGGTAACCCAGCTCCGACAAGCGACGCTCCGCGCGCTTCAGTTCGGTCCGCGTCAGCGGACGGTTCACGACACGTTTACGTTGGGTGCTTGCCGGCGACTCGCTCGGTGCGAGCAAGAGCAGACAGACTGCGATAAGAAATGTTACTGAGCTTTTATGCAACGCAGACACGACAGCCTCCTCAAATTCTGGAGGGTAGAAAATTTCAAAGGGGAATACCTTCGGGCGGGGCGAGTCGTCAGTAAAACGATAGCGTGGCGCGCCCGCGCGGTCAACGGTTAAGTGGGGCCCGGCAATTGCAAAATATTTGCAATCTCTAAACCCGGCCCAGTTATCTCTATAATGGTGACTTGTTAGCGACCGGGACTCGATGACCAAACGAATCGTTCTCATACTCCTATTCTTCGCCGCCGCAGGCGTGGCCGTCTGGGCGGCGATTCGCTTTGTTCGGCCTAGATTCCAGACCGACCGCGCCGCTGAATCAGCCGGCGTGGTGACGGGAACGAATACCGATACGTGGGACCAGGCCGTCGAAAAGGTCAAAGAAGACCGCGGCGAATCTGCCGGCGGGTACGCGCGCGTCGAGACACCACCCGAGCTCAAACACTACGAGGAGCGGCATTGGTTCCTCGCGACGCAGGTCGCTGAGATAGCGAAATACCACGTCCATACCTGTCAGGATTACATGGACCTGGCGGCGATGATCGAGCGTGGCGAGATGGTGACGGTGCCGGCGCTCACTGACAGTTACATCCTGTTCGGTATCGGCGAGCGTGCGAACGAAGAGGCGTTTTCTCGCTACGCCGACGATCGCAGCATCGAGCTCTACGACGAGTCGCAACTTGCCGCCGCTTACAAACAACTCGACGCGAAACGCGCCCAACTCAATGCCGACATTGCCTCGTTGAAGAGCCAGGCGACGAAGTTGAAGAAGGCCGAACGGTCCAAACAACGCGAACTACAAAAACAGATCTCCGCGGCGCAGGCAGAGTTGAGTTCGCTCGATGAAGACAAAGCAGAGCTCGATGAAGTTTATGGCGATCCGGAGTCGCGCGAGCGAATGTTCCGCGACTACGAGTCGTTGCAGTCGCTGGCGAAGGATTTCGGCGGACGTTCGTTTGACTTGACCAACGCGTCCGATCGGCAGGCGCTGAAGGTCAGCATGCTGAGTTCGCTGCGCCCGCAGGCGTTGAAGGTGATGCAGGAAGTTGCATCTGCGTATCACCGGCAGTTCGGGCGGCGGTTGCCTGTGAGTTCGCTCGTGCGGCCTGAGCAATATCAGCGCGCGTTGAGAAGAGTGAACCGTAACGCGATCATGATCGAGACGCCGCCGCATTCGACCGGTCTCGCGTTCGATATCGACTACCGTTACATGAGCGCGGCAGAGCAGCAGTTTGTGATGGACGAGCTCGCGCGTTTGAAGCGAGAAGGGCGTATCGAAGTCATTCGCGAACGAAATGCGAACTATCACGTCTTTGCGTTCATGAACGGGACGCGTCCCAGTGACGATCTGATCGCCGCTTCCCTCGAAGAGGCGCGCGGTCCGGAGCAACAGGCCCATCACGCGGCGAAAGCCGCCCCGACAAAGAGCAGGAAAGTCACGAGAAAAACTGTGAAATCGCGCCGGCCACGGGCAACGCAGAGACGCCGACGTCGTTAGCTAAACAGGTCGAAATTTACGTCGAACCGATGGGCTTCGTCGTGCATCGCATAAGCCGGACCCATTCATGAAGAATCGCAAAGTTCATCTCCTTGTAATTATTACTGTGTTCGCTGCGGTGGCGACAGTCGTCGCCTTCGCGCCGCGCCGCAGTGATGGTCAATCGCGAACATCGTCCGGTAAACCTCCAGTCAAATCGACGGTTTTGAGCGAGGCAACTAAACCGAAATCGTCGTCGAGTGCGTCTGCGGCAGCAGCGCAGAACCAGCTTTTCAGGGACGAACTCAACTGGACCTTCGGCGGGAAACAGCAGCGCGGTTGGTATCTCTACGACGAGTTGTTAGCACAGACGCTCGACACCGATCACGCACCCGTCACCGAGGACTTTGCAGAAGCGGTCACGAAGTGGCAGAAGCGACGAGGTCTCAGCGCCAGCGGCATGCTCGATCAGAACTCGTGGATGGCGATGGTCTCGTACTGGCAAAGCAATCGACTCAAGAATCGCGCGAGCGCGACGCCCGATCAACTAATCACCGCGCCGGCATCAGACTTTTACGATCCGTCGCGTGCGGCTGAGCTCCGCCAGGTCGAACGAGCGACTTACGACGCCTACTTGAAAATGATCGCTGCCGCCAGCGCGGACCTGAAACTCTCGGCGAAAGAGAAGTATCTCAAGATCATTTCCGCGTTTCGCTCGCGCGAATACCAGGACATGTTACGTCAGAAATCGCCGAACGCCGGCAGCGCCGGTCTGGCGGTCAACAACAGTCCGCACTTTACCGGACGCGCGTTGGACCTCTACGTCGGCGGCGATCCGGTCGACACGAAAGACGCGAATCGCGCGATCCAGGTCAAGACTCCGGCTTACAAGTGGCTGGTCCGCAATGCTGAAAAGTTCGGCTTTCGCCCGTACTTCTACGAGCCGTGGCATTGGGAATACGTGAAGTAATTTATTGGGTGGACTTTTGCGGCAAGGCCTGGTCTATCGCGTCCTTTAATCTGTCAGCGCTGCGTCCGGGTGCGTAACCGGTCCACTGCTTCACGACGCGGCCATTGCTGTCGATGACGATCGTCTGCGGAATCGCGCCGCGTCCGTTCATCAATGCGCGCGCCATCTCGCGATCGGCCCAGCCCAGACGAAAACCGAAATTGACCTGGCGCAGAAACCTCTTCACGTCGTCGCGCGCTTCATTCGGATCCTCAGCCGTCAACGCAACAAACTCGACTTCCTGGCCCTCGTAACTCTTACGCACCTTTTCATAATCCGGCACTTCGCGACGGCATGGTCCACACCAGGACGCCCAGAGATTGATCACGACAACCTTGCCTTCGAAGTCGGCGAGACGGAAATCCTCTTTGTCGATTCCCTTGATCTTGCGTTCGCGCAAACTCTCGGGCAGAAACATCAGCGGCCCCGACGGTGCGCTCGCTTTCGGCGGTGGCTCGGGGTTGATCGGAGGTTGGACCGGAGCAGTGTAAGTTGGCTGCGGGTTTGTGATTCGTCTTCCCGACTGCGGAAAAACCGTAATCGCCGCGGCCAAAACGATGAGGGGCAACAGGAATAGTCTTTTCATAACAAAGCTAAGGTTTGATTCTGATTGTCCCGGCGTTACTGACTTGTGCGTGGGCTTTGATCCGGACCGTACAAGTCCCCGGGGCAAGGGAATCAGGCAGCCGGAAGCTTACCTGAATAAACTCCGAGTTGGCTACCGTCCGCACGTCTTCTGCGGGCACGTCGTAATTTTGACTGTTACTGCCGATGAGATTCGCGACAACCACCGAGGCCGGCTCGCCCGGCACTAGCTGCAAGTTCGAGACGAAAACGACAACGCGCGTGTTCTTGTCTGTGCCGAGGTTGAGCAGGTTGTTGGGACTGATTACCGGGAACGGATCTCGAACAAACGTCAACAGGTCAAACGCCGCAGCCTGATCCAACGATGGGCCGTTTTGGTCGATCAGCAATTGCAGCGGACCGAGTGCTGCGACCGTGTACGTCGCAATCCTGACCGCACTCGGCGCCAGGCCGGTTCTAAATGCACGGGCCTTCAACGTCATCGAGTTGTTCACCGCGACAGTTCCGCCGTGGGCCACAATCGGATCGCTCTCCGTCGGATCCGATCCGTTCGTCGTGTAATGAATGACACTGCCGGGAGTTCCGCACGCGACCTGCACTTGAGTGGCCGGAATCGTCCCCGCAGGGACACTAAAGATCGGCTGCGCGACAGTGAGGTTCTCGACGACAATCGTCGGCACAAGGTTCTGACCGCCAAGTGAACCGATGCCGAGTTCACCGAACGTATTCGCGCCCCAGGAACGAATAATGTTGCCGCCGGGATCGTCAATCAACGCCAGTGTTGACTCGCCTCCAGCGACAGCCATGATCACATTTGAAATTCCGTTAACCACCAGCGGACCCGGATGCGGCCCGGCGTCCTGAATGCCGAGACCGAGCTGCCCACTGTCGTTGCGGCCAAACACGCTCAACGATCCGGATTGATTCGTGACGATCACAAACGAGGCCCCGCTCGAGACATATTTCGCCAGCACGCCGGGAATCTGCGTCGGCACCGGATATGGACCATTGTCGATAAGCCCGCGGCCGAGTTGACCGCGGAAGTTGTTGCCAAAAGATAGAATGCTGCCGTCGGGTTTGATGACGACTGTGGAAAGACCGCCCGCCGAAGCGCCTTTGATGCCTTTCAAAGCGGGCAGTTCGATAGGCGACATGATGATTGACGTGCCTGACGTGCCGTCTCCGAGTTTTCCGCTAATTCTTGATCCCCAACCAAGGACCGTCCCGTTAGCCCTCACGACATAGCAGACACCGCCTCGATTAAAGATCGCAACAGCGTCGATAATCCCGGGCAACTGGACCGGAGTTGAATGAGACGCGAAGTCCGAAGTGCCGAGTCCTAATTCGCCGAGACCGTTCGTGCCCCACACCCAAACAGTGCCGTCTGATCTGAGCGCTAACGAATGGCTGCCGGCGGCGGCGATGGCAGTGATCGAAGATAGACCAAAGACCTTCATCGGACGGCTTGCGGTCGCAGGTGTGTCCGTTCCGATTCCCAGCCGGCCGAATTCATTGCTGCCCCAACTCCAGACTGTGCCGTCGCTCTTGAGTGCCAGTGAAAAGTTGTGTCCGGCGCTGATGTCTATCACAGACATGAGATCTTCGACCTGCACCGGCGCGCCCTGGTTCACATTCGTTCCGTTGCCGAGCTGTCCGTAGAAATTGTGTCCCCAGGCCCATACGGTGCCTCGACGAAGGGCGAGAACGTTGTGCGCTTCCGAGTCCTGCGAAATCTTTTGCGCGCCGGTGAAGGCGACTAGTTCAACTACATGCAGAGACGTCGCACGCCCGTTGTTCGAGAGATCGGGATCCGGCACTCCACTCGAAACGTTTGCCGTCGCGTGTAGTGTCGCGCCGGCCGCGGCAGTGACTTTTGCCGTGACGGAGAAATTGAACAGCGCGTTGACGGGAAGAGTGTCGAACGTTACTTCAGCAATTCCACCGTCGCTAACCTGCGGCGGAGAGCACCCCGGCGAACAGGAAATAAAGCTGACTCCCGAGGGAAGCGTGATGGACATCTTCCAGAAGTCTGCGGGGCCTGGTCCAAAATTGTGTCCCGCCAGCGCGAACGTAACGAACTGCGACGTCGCAACCGGATCCGGTGTGGCGACAAACGATTCGATCGCCATGTCCGCGGGCGGCGTCGGTGTCGGCGATGGTGACGGCGTGGGAGTTGGAGTCGGCGTCGGCGTCGGTGTTGGCGTTGGTTCCGCGCCGGTCGAGATCCAGTTGAGTGTGACGTTGCCGTATTCACTGTTCCAACCGTCGACGACGATGCGATACGTCTGTCCGGCCGTGATGTTGAACGATGCACGACTCGTTTTGTCGGCGGCGGCGTCGTCGTTCGAGGCGATCGTGCCGAGCAGGTTTATTGACGAGCCTTGATAGATGGAGAGCGTCGTGTCGAAATTGCTGCCGCTCGTGTCGAATAACGCCTGTCCGTTCACCGGCGCAACCCACGAGTACCACACCGATTTGTCGCCCATGTAACCGACGTGCGCCGGTTCGCCCGCCTCGCGCGTGGCGTTCGTGTTGGTTCCGGTTATCGAGCCGGTGTTGTTCGTCAACGCGATGGGGTTCGCAAAGTTGTCGTTTGGCGGACGTACGATTGCTGGTCCACCGATGGTGTAGCCCATCAGATCGAGCGCCAGCATGTCGTTCTCGCTGATCGTGCGTCGTAATCCGCGCCCGATCGTCGGATCCATGATGCCGATGTACTGTCGCGTGGAGATGAGCGAGTCGTCGCGCCAGTGACTTGACTGCCGGCCGTCACCATCGTTCGGACCCGGGCTCGGACCACCCGTCGAGAGATCCAGTTCGAACGTGGCATACGTCGTAAGCTGGTTGCCGAAGAAACGTTGATCGCCGCCAATCGAGAGGACGCGTGGTGCGGTGCCGAACGTGGCGAGACTCGCCCGCGCTGGTCTAAAGCGGTAAACGTCCCAAACGGATACTGCGGTCGTATCGGAGCGGCCTGCGTTTGAAGTGAAACCGAGTGCGTGACCGATTTCATGCGTCGCGACGGCGTCGAAGTCAGTCAGATCGGAGAAGATGCCGTTGTCAGGATCGAAGTCAAAGTTGAACGCGGAGTTGAAGCCGATGCCGGCGTCGCCTTGTCCGAGCGCAAGCGAATCGGGATTGGTGATGTCGGGAATGAGACCAAGCGCGCGAGCGTTTGCCGCGGTTGCGCGCGCGTTGGTGACGCTGCTCGTTACGTCGTTCACTTCCGTCGGCAGCTCAGTCGGGGGCAGGGCATTGTAGAGCTGCGTCTCGTTGCTGTTCGACGCGCCGTTGATCAAACGCTGACGAAGATCGGAAAACGGTCCGACCGATGAATTGGCACCGGTCGCGCCGAGAATGCCGGGACTCGGATACGGCGTGCCGAAGAACGTCGTGCCGTAATCGACGTCGATGACGACGGTGATCGGCGTGGCGACGATCGATTCCCAATGATTCGCGGCGACGATAAAAGCGTTCTTCGCCACGGGCGTGTTTTCGAGTTGCGTCGTGCCGTGAAGGACGATGCGCAGCCCCGCGGACGGAAGAAGTTTCAAACCAGTCGTGGATTCGAGCGCTTTCAACGCAGTGGAATCGTCTCCTCCACGGGGCGCGCCCGGATAGATCAACCGGGCAGGTCCTCCCTGTTGACGCGAATTAATCTGCTCGCGCTCGGTCTTTGTTGCCAGTCGACACGAGGTTTCGCCGCGTTCGTTCTGGTAGAGAACGAAGGTGTCTTCGCCGGGTGAGACGGTCCACTTCGAAGTCTGTGCCTTCTGCGGTTGGAATTTTGCTTCAGAGGTGCGCGGAGAAAACAGAGCCCAGCACAGTCCCGCCAGCAACGCGAATGCTGCGGCGCGCCAAGCCCAGCGTGGGAGAGAAATGAACCTCAGCATCAATCTCTACCGCAATTTTTAAGACGTTTGAGAACCCAACCAACCGGCTCGTTCCAAGACAGGAGAAGGCGAAATATCAGGCCATTAATTAGCGGCAGTGTCTCATAAATCCCCGGGCTGAGAAAAGGTGAAATTGAGCTACAATCGACCAGTGAAAACCTTCATCTCGCTCGCGCTGATCTCCCTGTGTTGTGGGTACTACACGGCTTACGGCCAATCGGGGTTCCAAAATCAACAGACCACCGACCTGCCGGTCATCGACGCTCATACGCATACCGATTTCTCCGGTGGTCCGGAACGGACCAGCGGGATCGCCAAGACGGAAGCGCAGTATTTCAAGGAGTGGCGTGAGGCGGGAGTCGTCGGCGCAGTGGCCCATACGAGCCCGGTCGGTGCGAACTTTCACGATCTCAAGGACCGCAACGTGGTCTATTGCGCCGGTGTCGGCATCACCATCGACGCCGCCGGCATTGAAAGCGGATTGAAGTCAGGCAAGTACGGCTGCATCAAGATCTACCTCGGCTACGTTCATCGTTTCGCTTACGATCCGGCCTACAACGTTCTCTATCGACTCGCGGAGAAGTATGACGTGCCGGTCGTCTATCACACCGGCGACACTTACTCGGCGCGCGCCAAAGTTAAGTACGCCGACCCGTTGACGATCGACGAAGTGGCGGTGGACCACCCGCGCGTGAAGTTCGTCATCGCTCATTGCGGTAACCCGTGGATCGAGTCCGCGGCGGAAGTAACTTACAAGAACGCCAATGTCTACATGGAATGCTCGGCGATGCTGATCGGCAATATGGATCAGATGCCGCCGGAGAAGGTGGATACCTACGTAACGAAACCGATCGCCTGGATCTTCGGCTATCTCGAGGATCCGCGGAAGTTAATGTTTGGCACCGATTGGCCGTTAACTTCGATGAAGCCCTATCTGGAGGCTTACAAGAAGGCGATTCCGCAGGAGCATTGGAAGGCGGTTTTTCACGACAATGCGGTGCGAGTATTCAAGTTTCCCGGGTGGAAAGAGCTCAAGTGAACGACGACGACGCTTGACCTCCGAATATCGAAACAGAACTTCAGAGTATTGCTCCAACACTGCTTTAAAATGCTTGCAACGTGCATTGCAACCGATTGACAATCGGTCTGCCGAGGAGTAACTTGTTTCGGGTTTTAGCTGTGAGATCGCAATAACAAATTGAATAAAGAGCCCCTCGGTTATGCTAGGTAACCGAGGGGCTTCGTTGACAACAGAATCCTCCGCTGCGTTTCCGTCGGCCGAGGATGCGTCGCCAGACAGCCCGCATTCTAAACCGAAACACAGCGGAGGCACAACCTTTATAAACCTGAAGGAGGACGTGTCTCTTCTTGGTACCCGCCCTGTTTTGCGTTTGTGTTAATACAAGCTTAGTCGACTGCTGCCTCCCATAAATGCAGTTCGATCGTGGGTGCGGACCTCGAATTCTCATACCGTTGATTGGTGCCCAGCCTTTCCAAACGAACAACCAAATTCATTAGGGGGTTATGTCTAAATGAAACCGGTTTATACCGAGGCACCGAGATGGTATGCGCTGCAAACTCACCCGCTTCAGGAAGAGCGCGCTACCGAAAATCTGAACGCGTGGGGCGTCGAAACGTTTGCCCCGAAGTACAAGGAGCGACGCTCGAATCCCTTCACTGGTCGCCCGGTTTACTTCACCCGATCGTTGTTTCCTCGCTACATGTTTGCGCGGTTCGATGCGGGACGCATGTTGCGCAAAGTATGGTTCACCCGCGGCGTGTCGAAGGTCGTAGGCTTTGGCGATGGTCCAAGTCCGGTCGAAGACGAGATCATCGAGCTGATCAAGTCGCGCGTCGACAAAGACGGCTTCGTTCAATTTAATGAGGAACTGAAACGCGGCGACAAAGTCGTTATCCTCGATGGTCCACTGACAAACCTCGTCGGCATTTTCGAGCGCGATCTCGAAGACGGCGATCGTGTGCTGATGCTGCTCACGGCGATCAGTTACCAAGGTCACGTGACGATCGAGAAAGAGCTGCTGCGGAAGATCAGTTGAGCCGCGGTCAGGCTCCGGTATAATCGCTGGCGATCTGTGTTGAACGAGGTCTTCAGTTGCCGGCGGCGATCGCAATCAGAAATCTGAGCAAGGTGTATCCGGGAGCGTTTGAGCTCCGCACATTGCTGCGTCGCCGTGCGCGAAAGCAGCCGGTCCCGGCGTTGTCCGATGTCTCGTTCGACGTAAACGAAGGCGAGATCTTCGGTCTCATTGGGCCGAACGGAGCCGGGAAGACCACGTTGACGAAGATCGTCGCGACACTGGTCCAGCCAACAACCGGCGTCGTTACCGTCAAAGGTTTCGACAGCGTCAAAGAATCCGCCGCGCTGCGCAGGTTGATCGGCCTCGCTGCGGCTGAAGAGCGAAGCTTCTACTGGCGGCTGACAGTCGAGCAGAACCTGATGTTCTTTGCTCGCCTCTACAGTGTTCCCACCCAAGAAGCACGAACGCGTATCGCCGAGTTGTTGGCGCAACTCGACCTCGAGCAGTCGCGTGCGAAGCGCTTCGGCGAACTCTCCACTGGAAACAAACAACGCATGGCGATCGCGCGGGCGTTGCTCAACACGCCGCCAATCCTGTTGCTCGACGAGCCGACGCGCTCGCTCGATCCGCTCGCAGCCGCGCGCATGCGTTCGTTCATCGGCTCGCTTGCGGCAGGCGATCCGCCGGTTACTATCCTGCTCACATCACATAATCTGAATGAGATCGAGGAACTGTGCCAGCGTGTGGCGATCATCAGTCATGGCCGCATTCGCGAGCTCGATACTCCCGATCGCATCCGCACGCTGCACAAAGCTCGCGAACGTGTTCGCCTGGTGCTCGAGGGCATCTCTCTCGAACGTGCGGTGAGTACTTTGGCGCCGGCGCTGGCCGACGTTGAAATCGCGCAGGATGGTCCACGCATGATTGTGACGTTCTCGCGCGAGGTTGGCGACGATCGACTCGATCGCGGGTTGCGCGCGATTCTGGCGAACGGTACGCGCGTCGTTGCGTGTGAAACAGAACGAGCCACGCTGCTCGAAGTGCTGGAAGCGTACGAACGCGAGGAGAAGTTGAAGACGAACGGCTCGCGATGAAGGGAACGTGAAGTCTAACGGCAACCTATGAAACGCACGCTTGCATTGTTGAGCCAGATCAAGGCGTTCGTGATTCGCGACTTCCAGTTGGCGATCAGCTATCGGCTCGCCTTTTTCATGCGCGTGCTGATGATTCTCATCGTCGTCACGATCTTTTATTACGTGTCGCGGATATTCGTGCACCGGCCCGAACTGTTCAGCGACTGGCAGGATCCACTCGCCGCATGGATCACGGGACTCGCCGTCTTGAGCTACTTCATGACCAACTTCTCGAGCCTGGCAAACGCGATTCGTTCGGAGCAGTTGCAGGGAACCCTCGAGAGTGTGTTAATGACGCCGATCAGCGTTCCGGGTCTGATCCTCGCGAGCTCGACGCTCGACTTTATCCAGGCCACGCTTTTCTCGTCGCTGTATCTTGTCTTCGGCGCGGTCTTCTTCGGCGTGACGTATCACGGCAGTTATCTGCTCGCATTCCTGATCTTGATCCTGACGACGATGGTGTTTGCGTCGCTGGGAATTCTGTCGGCGAGTTTTGCGATGGTGTTCAAGAAGGCCGATCCCGTCGCGGTGTTGCTGGGCACGGGGACCGCGGTTTTCTCCGGAGTGTTCTTTCCGCCGCAGTTATTGCCGGGAACGATGCGGACGATTTCCAAAATCCTGCCCGCAACTTATGGCCTAACCGCGATCCGCGGCGTCTTGATCGAAAACCACGGCCTGAACGAAGCGCGCGGTCCCATCATCACGCTCCTGATGTTCCTGGCTATCCTCCTTCCGCTCTCCCTCTGGATCTTCTCCCGTGCCGTCCGCCGCGCAAAACGCGAAGGCAGTTTGATCCAGTATTAAGCTTTGAGGAACTGTTTCAGCGTGAGGGCGTTTTTAATTGCGGCGCCTTCGGGGTCGTTGTTGAAGTAGGCGTAGATCGAAGATAAGTCTCGACGTTGTTCTTTGATCCAGTCAGCCCAGGCGTGGAGGGCGCGATCGGAGTAGGAGCCCCAGTACTTCGCACTGGTTGGACCATGAAAGCGAATGTAGGTGAAGTCGGCGGTGATTTCGCGCGGGACTTTCATGTCGGCGAAGTCGTGAATACAAAACGCCGCGTTGTACTGGCGCAGCAGTTTGTAGACCTCCGGCACCAGCCACGATTCGTCGCGAAACTCAATCGCGTACTGATGTTCGCGCGGCAACGTGCGCAGGAATTCTTCGAAGCGTTCGAGGTTGAGTTTCCAACGTGGCGGGAGTTGGAAGAGAATCGGACCGAGCTTCGGTCCTAACCGAGCGGCGACGAGAAAGAACTTCGCCGACGAGCTTTCCGGATCTTTCAGCTTCTTCATGTGCGTTATGAAGCGGCTGCCTTTGACGGCGTAGCAGAACTTCGGCGGCGACGACTCGCGCCAGTTGTCGAACGTGTTGGCGGTGGGCAGACGATAGAAACTGTTGTTGATCTCGACGGTATCGAAGTGGCGCGCGTAGAACTGAAACATTTCCGACGCGCGTGTTCCCGCGGGATAGAAAACGCCCAGCCAATGCTTGTAGTGCCAACCCGACGTGCCGATCCGAACCTTCGCAGCCACCGTTTGAGTTTATGCGATGCCGGAAACATCCGCTAACATAGGTCGGTCATCATGCGTCACCTTGCTTTAAAAATCGCTCTTGCCGCCGCCGCGATCCTGCTGTTGAAAACCTCCATCGCGATCGCTTGTACGTGTGCCCCGAAGCCTTCGGTGCTCAAGGAATACGACTGGGCCCAGGCGGTGCTGATTGCGCGAGTTGCGTCCGTAGAAAAGTCTTCGAAACAGGACAAGCAGGAACATGACTACGGCGTGCGCTCGTCGCGGCTCGTCGTGGAGAAGGTTTACAAGGGCGACGTCCGCATCGGAGACGAGCTTCAGTTCGCGCAAGGCGACGGCATGAACTGCGTGATGAGATTTAGTGAAGGAAACATCGGCCAGCGAGTCTTGTTGTACGTAGGCATCCCACCCGCCGGTACCCTCTGGGTCGTTTCTTTCTGTGGCCGCTCAACGAGTGTAGAAAGAGCCACGGAGGATTTGCTTTACCTCGACAAGATGGACCAGGTCCGCGGAAAGACGCGAGTCTCCGGCACGTACGGCCGAGGTTTTTACGGACAAGAGCTCAAGGTCGCCGGCAGAAAGATTCGCATCGTGAGTGACTCGGACGCGTACGAAACGACAACCGACGAACACGGGGTGTTCGAGATCTACGGTCTGCCGCCCGGAGACTACCGCCTCGAGCCTGAGTTACTACCCGGTCTGATCGTCGATCGCGCCTGGTTGTCGCTCTCCGGCGACGCTAATCAAGAGCAATCGACCGCCACCTACGTGGCGTTCACGCTCAAACCAGAAAAGCACGTGAGCATCCAGCTCGGATTCAAAGCGAACGAGCAAAAGCCGCCAGCCCGTCCTTAATAGATCCGGTTACTCAGTTGCGCGAGGTCTCCGCCTTCGCGCCAATGTACTTCTCAAACCATTCGAGGTTCGCCTGCATCGCCGCGAGTTGCATCTTCGGCTCGTTTGGACCATGCGGCTGTCGCGGCAACACCAGCATTCTCGTCGGCACGCCCTGCGACTTCAGCGCGTTGTAAAACTCGTACCCCTGCGAGATCGGCACGCGAACGTCCGCCTCGCCGTGTTGGACCATCGTCGGCGTGGTCACGCCCTTCACATTGAACATCGGCGAATGCTTTTGATAGACCTCGATCGCGTCCCACGACTGCGCGCCGAAATAATCAGGCACGAACGACGGAATATCCGCAGTACCGTTGAAGCTCATCAGGTTGGTCACCGGTGCGCCCGCCGACGCCGCTTTGAAGCGCTTCGTCTGCGTAACGATCCACGACGTCATAAAACCGCCGTAGCTCCAACCCATCACGCCGAGTCGATTCGGATCCGCGACGCCCATCGCGATCACCTGATCGACGCCGGTCATCAAGTCCTGAAAATCGCCCATGCCCCAGTCTTTGACGTTCGCGCGGCGAAACTCGGTCCCGTAACCGCTCGAGCCGCGCGGATTCGGTCGCAGGATCGCGTAACCGCGAGCAGCGAAAGTCGCGAGCGGATAAGCACCGCGGCCGCCGAGAAACGTCTGCTGAAACACGCCCGCTGGTCCACCATGAACGTTCAGTATCAACGGCACGCGCTGACCGGCCTGGTAACCGACGGGATACGTCAACAGCCCTTCGATCTGTTTGCCGTCTTTCGATTTCCAACTGATGACTTCGGTGCGGCCCAGCGCCGGCAGTTTCGCGTCGCCATTCACGCGCGTGATCTGGACCGGAGAGAAATCGTTTACCGACGCGACGAACACGTCGCCCGGTGTGTCGGACGTTTGACGTACAAACCCGAGCGTCGTGTTTGAAGGATTGATACTCCACTGGCTGTAGACCGCTGCCGTCGCCTTGACCTCGTCGATGCGATTGGCGGCAATGTCGACGACGTAGAGCTGCGTACCTGTCCCTTTTGGCTCGGCAAAGTAGATGCGCTTACTGTCGCTGGACCAGCCCGCCATTCCCGGCTGCGCATCGTACGACAGCGCGAGGCTCTTCGGCGCGCCGCCACTCGCCGGGAAGATCTGAATGTTGCCGCTCTGCGCCCAACGCGGCGGATTGTCGCTCACGAGAATGGCAATCGATTTACCGTCCGGTGAGAAAGAAGGAGAACTTTCGGCGGCGGGCGTGTTCGCCAGCACCGTGACCTTTCCGGTTGCGACTTCGACGATCGACACGTCCGACGTGGTCCAATCGTTCGCGCCTGGCGTCTTCGTATAACCGAACGCAATGCGCGAGCCGTCGGCAGACCAGTCAAAATCGTCGACGTTGTAGTTCTCAGTCGTCAACTTGCGTGGTTCGCGTTTTCCGTTTGCGTCCTTCTGCAACGAGATCACATACAGGCGCGACATCTTGAAGTTCTCGTCAACCCAGCGGAAGTCGTTCCTGGCCTTGTCGTTCTTTTCTTCCTCTTCGGTTTTTGCGTCCGCCATGCGGAAGGCGATCGAGCGCCCGTCAGGTGACCACGCGAAGTTTGTGACGCCGGTTTTGACGTCGGTCAGTGGCTCGGCCTCACCGCCGTTCAGGTTCAAGAGATAGAGATTGCTCTTGTTGTCTTTGCGGTTCGACGTGAACGCGATCCAGTTGCCGTCAGGCGACCACTTTGGGTTCGTCGACGACTTGTCGCCGAACGTGAGTTGCACGCTGCGCGGCAGCGACTGAGCGCCTGTCTTGTCGTTAAGGATCGCCATCCAGATCTGCGACACAAACTCGCTCTTGTCGGGCGTCATGACCGCGTCCGAAACCGTGTAGAGCACGCGCTTGCCGTCAGGCGACACGCGCGGTGAGCCGGCGGCTTTGAGTTTGATCTGCAACTCCGGCGTCCATTCGACTGTTGTTTGAGCGAACGCTGCGCCGGCAAAAACGACGACGAGCAGGGATGCGGTAAGTAGCGACTTCATGACGGTTCTCCTGATGTGGAAAGGCTGACTTGCTGACGAAAAGTGTTGGAGATTTGTACTAACGCGCGGCGCGAAAGTCAATGATTAGCTTGCACGATCCGCAAGCTTTCATCGTCGCTATTCCGAGTTTTGGATAATCGAGTAAAACGATGGAGGTTTTCACGGCTTGGATGGCGCAGCGATCAAACCGCCCTGATACTCTTTCCGATACTGGTCCATCTCGGCAGCCATCTTCGGATCGAGTTTGCGAAGCTTCGCGAGCTCGATGTCGACGTTTTTGTTCTCCGTCTCGTCACTGTCGGCGAGCTGGATGTAGGCTTTGACGATGGCTAGTTGCGCGCGCGGGTAATCAGGCTTGGCGTCGAGTGCTTTCTTGAACAGAACGATCGCTCGTTTCTGGCGATCGTCCATCACCCAATGATCGCCGTCCATCACCGCAAGGCCCATGTCAACCAGCGCATCAGGATCGTTGGGATTTGCGATCACTGCCGCTCTCGCGCGTTTCATGTTCTCCGCGCGAGTCAGGATCGTGATGAACGACGGCATGATGCGATCTTCGTCGGAGGTGCGGCCACTCCAGAGTTCACGCGCTTCCTCGAGCCGGCCTTGCTCGACCAACATACGGCCAAGAGCAAACCGGCCAGCCATGCGTTTCGGATCGGCCAACATGCCCTGACGATAGACAGCTTCCGCTTCTTTCGGCCGCTTCGTATCCTTCAGCAGATCGCCGAGATCGTCGTACGCAGCGACGAGTTGCGGATTGAGTTCGATCGCCTTTCGAAACGCGGCAATCGCTTCAGCTTCCCGGTTTTGTTTTTCCTTCAACAGCGCACCGAGCATCACATAAGCTTCGCCGTACTTCGGATCGAGCGCCACTGCCTTTTGCGCCGCCGCTAACGCTTCGGTTCGCTTGTTGCGGAAGAAGTCGATTTGCGCCTTGAGCAGGTAAACTTCCTTGTCGTTCCGTTCGAGTTTGATCGCCTGTTCCAACGACTGTGAAGCGAGGTCCAGCTTCTGCTGCGCGCCGTAGATGTAACCCAACAGCACGTGCGCGCGATACTCCTTTGAATTCACCGCGATCGACTGTTTGCACTTCACGAGCGCTTCGTCGTATTTGCCTTGCTGGTACAGCTCAAGCGCGGTCCGCAAAAGATCCGCGGCGCGCCCGGACGGTTGCTGCACCTGACCGGTTGCAAGACCAAGAAACAGTACAAAGGTGAAGAGTAATGCGAGCGATCGTTGAATGTGACTCACGAAGGTTTTTCTAACACGAACATCGCGCCGCTGTCGAACCACTCTCTAACCAAGGGCCGCCTAGCGTGGTGGCGGCGTTCTAAATTACAATGCGGTCTTCGCAGGAGCCCCGAGTGATTCTCCGGATGGAGCTTTGTCGTTTCCCGCGCGTAAAACAATTGGCCGCTATGAGATTTGCTCCCAACTCGGCGCGGGCGGCATGGGTGAGGTCTATCTTGCCAATGACACCAAACTCGATCGCAAAGTCGCGCTGAAAATACTGCCGCCCGACGTGGTCGGCGAAAAGTCAGTCGCCTCCGACGATCGCGTGCGCCGGTTCATGCAGGAAGCCAAGGCCGCTTCCGCACTCAACCATCCAAACATTCTTACGATCTACGAAATCGACGAGATCGACTCCGAACATTTCATCGCCACCGAGTTCGTCGACGGCTACACGTTGCGCGAGCGCATCAGAAAAGGACCACTGGAACCGCGCGACGCACTCGACATCGGCATCCAGATCGCCAGCGCACTCTGGGCCACGCACAGCGTCGGCATCATCCATCGCGACATCAAGCCCGACAACATCATGCTGCGTCACGACGGCATCGTTAAAGTACTCGATTTCGGTCTCGCCAAACTCACTCCGGAACGCCTGTCGTTGAACGAGACCGATTCGATGGCGCCTACGCAACACTTCTTCAAGACGGAACTCGGAATGGTGCTGGGCACCGCGCAATACATGTCTCCCGAACAGGCGCGCGGGTTCGAAGTCGACGCGCGGACCGACATCTGGAGTCTTGGCTGTGTGCTCTACGAGATGATCGCCGGCCAGCAACCATTCCGCGCCCCGACGACGGCCGACGTGATGTCGGGCATTCTGACTGTCGAACCCAATTCGCTGCTGCCGCACCTGCCGGATGGGCCGCGCGATTACGATCGCATCGTCTCGCGCGCGCTGCGCAAAGACCGCGACGAGCGCTACCAGTCGGTTAAAGATCTGTTGACCGATCTGAAAGATCTGAAACGCGATTTCGAAACGCAAGCACAACGAATCTCGTCGACGACGTCGCACACGAGCATCTCTGCGGAAGTCTCTGTCGTGCCGGAGAAATCGATCGCCGTGCTTTATTTCGAAAGCATGAACCGCGGCGACGAAAGTGACTACTTCTGCGCGGGCATCACCGAAGACATCATCACCGATCTTTCGAAGATCAAAGATTTAAAAGTGGTGTCGCGCGCCGACGTGTTTCCGTTCCGCAACAAAGAGGTGAACATCCGGCAAGTCGGCGACGCGTTGCGCGTGAACTACATTCTCGAGGGTAGCGTACGAACGGCCGGCAATCGCATTCGTATCAACGCTCAGTTGATCAACGTGCGCGACGGTTACCATCTCTGGGCGGAACGTTTCGATCGTCTCGTCGAAGACATCTTCGACCTGCAAAACGAGGTCTCGCAAAAGATCGTCGACGCGTTGAAGGTGTCGCTTACCGAAAGCGAGCGGCAACTGCTGACGCAGAAACCGACAGACGATCTGCGCGCCTACGATTTCTACATGCGCGGCCGCGAGTTGCTGTATCTGAAGGGCAGACGAAACACCGAGAGCGCGATCGGCATGTTTGAAAACGCCGTCGCAATCGATCCGAACTTCGCTTCATCATACGCGGGGCTCGCCGAAGCTTATTCGGCGATGTACGAGTGGTACGACGGCAACTCGACCTGGCTCACCAAAGCCATCGAGACGAACCAGAAGGCGCTCGCCCTCGAGCCGACGTCGCTGGACGCGCAGTTCGGCATCGCGATGGTCTATTTCCATCACCGCCGTTTCGCCGAATCGCAGCGTGCACTCGAGGCCATTCTCAAAGAAAACTCCGACTTCCATCCCGGTTATCTCAGACTCGGAATGATCGCCGAGTTATCAAACGATCTCAACGGCGCCTTGAAGCACTACCGCCGCGCCGCAAAGCTCAAACCACACGACGAAGACTCCTGGCGCAACCTCGCCGGCATCTATCGAAAGCTTGGAAACATCGACGCCGCCAACAAAGCGATGCTGAAAGTCATCGAGATCACCTCGCGAAAACTGGAAGCCAGTCTCGACGACATCATCGTGATGAGCTGTCTGGCGGAAGCCTACGCTCGATTCGGCAGCCGGGAAGAGGCGAACGCGACGCTGCGACGTGCGCTGGAACTGGAACCCAACGACGGCCTGGCGCTTTACAACTGCGCCTGTGCTTATGCGCTGCTCGGCGAGAAACCATCGGCAATGATCCTGCTGCGACGCGCCTATCAAAGCGGTTTCCGGACCGTCGGGCACTGGGCGAAGACCGACAGCGCGTTCGAATCGATGCGCGGCGACGCGGACTTTCAGCAATTGTTACCAGAACTCCAGTGAATTACGCGTTATATCCACAGGGGGCACTATCATCAGGACAAAATGGAGAAAACAATGCCAAAGTACGTGATTGAGCGGGTTGTGCCCGGCGCGAGCAAGATGTCGCCGGCGGAACTAAAAACAATGTCCCAGCGGTCGTGCAATGTTCTTAATCAGTTGGGGCCGCAGATTCAATGGATTCATAGCTACGTTACTGATAACAAGATCTACTGCGTGTACATCGCGCCGAACGAGGAGTTGGTGCAGGAGCACGCCCGTCTCGGTGGTTTTCCCGCGAACCACGTCGCCCAGGTCAAGACGGTGATCGACCCGACAACATCGGAGGAGTAAACCGTACCGGACCGGCCGACGCGGTTCTTAAACAAGGAAGCAAAACGAAAGGGTTGACGGCTTTGAAACCGTCAACCCTTTTCGCATGGTGAGTGGTTTAAGACTTACTTGTTCTTGGCGGCTGCATTCTGGACCGCGCCTTTCTGCGCTCCAGAGATTAAGCCGTCAGCGACCCACTGGTTCAACAAATGCGCGACCGCCGAGGTGTAGTCGCCATGGTTTACAGCGTCGCTCTTAAGTTGCGTCAGCAGATCCGACATCGTGCAACCACTGGGGAAGAGCATGTTCGGCACGCCGGTATCGATGCCATTGATAATGATCGTCGGCGAGGTATCGGAATTTGAATTACAGTCCTCATCGTCAACGATGCCATCGCCGTCGGCATCCGGGAACGTCCAACCGATGTCTCGCAACAGTTCGAACGTCAGATCATCCGGAGCTTTGACCTTGTGAGTGAGGTCGGCGTTGATGGCAGGCTCCATGAGCAGATTGCGAGTCGCGTTCGTGTCGTAGTGCGAGATCGATGATCCACCAATCACCGGGAACGGTGCGAACACGCGCATGCGATTCAACTGATCGGCGCCGGCACGAATGGTTGGGTTGATACCGATGCTGGCAGTGACGCCACCGCCGAGTGCCGCCACGATGTCCGTTCCGTCAAGTCGCTTGATACTGACGGTTGGAATCGTGACGAAGGCGCCGTTGATGCCGTCGTCGGCCATTCCCGGCGGTGCTGCATTCACGTTCGCAGCATTGTTGTAGATGATCACGGCGATCGCGCCGGCGTTAGTCGCATTTCTCGCTTTAACAGCGAAGCCGCAAAGGCCGCGTTCGATTAACGCGATCTTGCCGGCGACTGCCGCCGCGTTAGAGAGCGGTGAACAGCCGTCGGTCGTTGTTCCTCCTACCTCCGCCGCGTCCACTGCCGCGACGACGTTGCCTGAGACAACTGAAGCCGTGACTAATGGTCCAAAGGCCGCCGTTCCGAATTGAACGACGCCGGAAATAGGCGCCGGCGATGTTACTCGCACCTCGAGCGAACCGAATGAAAGCACATTCGGAACACCTGCGGTCACGAAACCGCCGTTCCATACAACGCGGCCGAAACGGGTCGACGAAGCAAGACGCTGAGCGTTTGTCATCTGCGGCCAGGTGAGATTGAGCGTCTGATCGAACAGCTTGGTGTTGTACTGGTCCGGAAAGCCCAGGAACAGGGTGCCATTTGCGAGGCTCGCCAGTTGGCTGAAACCAAGCCCGTGAGCAAACTCGTGCAGCAACACGGTTACGAGATCGTTTTGGGCGCCGTGGTTGTTGTCGAGTCCGAGATAGAAGTTGAAGGTGCTGCTGAAATTCGCGTTGATGTCGTCGTTAGTAGGCTGCAGATCGACACCGGCGAGCTTGTTTGCCAGCGCGCTGTGATACCAGGTATTTGGCAATAGGGCGCCGGGGAAGTCTCGCGAAACGCCGGCTGGGCCGGCACTGCCGAGCACGCCTGGTCCGAGCACTGTGAACTGCGCGCGAATGCGAATCGGCACGCTGCTGTCGAGCCGCGCTGCCCAAATGCTCGCCGCATGTTGGAAAGCTATCAGGCGTTGCTGGCCTAAAGTGGTGCCGGTGTTGCCGCCGACAGGCGCCGCCGGAGTTGGATCATTGAAGCCAACGCCCGGGCCGTTGATGTTGACGATTATGATTTGCGCCGGTCCCGCAAAGCTGACTTGTGCGGAAAGACCGACGATCGCAAAAGCGAAAACGATTAGCGTGAGTTTAGTGAATGCTTTTCTCATTTGTCGGGTCTCCTTCATTCCGCGGAATCTTCAACCAGCCCTAAAAACTCGGCGCCTTCTTCGACAGTGAAGACACACTTTGTTTCCCAGCCTCCATTGTCGCCTGGGCGGGCCAGCATGACACCGTTGTAACCGCCCGCGAGATCAACGGATACGCCACCGCCGGCGGACGCATTCGAGGGTAAGTCTTCAGGACGGTTTGTGAGTTGTGCGAGATTGGAGACGACCTCGTCGACCTCTTCCTGAGTCGGCATGCGACTCTGACCGGTTTGTTTGTCGACAGCGATGGGGCGTGTGGCCTTGTACTTCTTTTCCGCCTTCGTCGATTTAGTTCCGGTTAGGAACACGAAGGCCGAAACGAGAGCGATCGCACCGACGAAAAGTGCGATTTTGAGTAGTGAGAAACCAGCATGACCCTTTTTGGGAGATCTTCTGGCTCTGTTTGAATTACGCATTACTTGTCCTCCGTCAGAAATATTTTTGGGGTGCAGCAGTTCAGGGTCACTGCCAGTTGCACGTTGTTGAGCTTTATCTGGGCCGCACGTGAGGTGAGAGCTTAAAATTTAGGTGGGAGAACTTAAGCGTACAGCAACGTTCGTGTCAAGCGCTTACGCTGCTCATCTAAAAAAATACCTGCCGTTTACGAATATCCGGGTGTGCTCTGACGGCGGATTCGGTCATGCTAATATGCAACCTCCCATGAAGGTCGAGTTGCAACTGCCGTCATTCTCCGGAGCCACGGACTGGCTGAACCTCGAACGTCCCAACGCTACAAACCACGATCGTATCGAAGCTCTCAAGCGTGAAATAAAAGGCCGGCCAACGCTGATCCATTTCTGGTCGCTGAGCTCTGAGCCCGCGAAGACCAACCTGATGCAGATTGCCGACTGGCGCGACCAGCGGAAGCGTGAAGGCTTGCGCGTTATCGCCGTTCACTCGCCGCAGTCTGAAGCGGAGAAGAAGCAACACGCAGTGCGTGACGCCGCGGAGAGATTGAACCTGATCGAACCCTGCGCGCTGGATAACGAGCAAAAGTTGCGTGCTGAGTTCGAGGAGCACCGCGACGTTTTGCCGGCGTATTTTCTATTCGACATCGATGGCACGCTGCGGCACTCGTCAGGCGGCGCGGAGAGTTTGGAGCGGCTCGAAGACGAGCTGGACCAACTGCTCAACGAGTTGCGCGGGAAGCATCCGTTTTGTCCGCAGTGTGAGATGTTTCTGGATCGGGAGGCAATGTTTTGCGCCGAGTGTGGTTTGCCGTTGAGTCTTCCTGAATCCGCCGGCCCGCATCCGTACTACGAAAACCACTACCAGGCGTCGCTGCCGACGATCCGTCTGGTAAATCCCGATCCGCTGATCGGACGCGTCATCGACAGCAAGTACGAATTGACGTCGCAGCTCGGCAAGGGCGGCATGAGCGTGGTCTATCGCGCGCGGCGCGTGCGCATCGGCGATGACGTTGCGGTCAAGATCCTGTTGGGGAAGTTTGTGACGGACGATGCCGCGCTGGCGCGGTTCCGACGCGAAGCGCGAGCGGCGGCGATGCTGCATCATCCGAACGTGATCACGATTCATGATTTCGGCGAGACAGACGACGAGCTTGCGCCGGCGTTTATCGTGATGGAGTTTGTGAAAGGAACGCCGTTGCGCGAGCTGTTGAGCAGTGAAGGACAGTTTCCGATCGAACGTGCGTTGCGGATGATGCGCGGGATCTGTGCGGGAGTCGGCGCGGCGCACCGGCAGGGCGTGGTCCATCGCGACCTCAAGCCGGAGAACATACTGGTCGTTGCTCCTGACGACGACTACGAATTTGAGAGTGTGCGCGTGGTCGATTTCGGTTTGGCGAAGTTGTTGGCCGATGCTGACTCGACGCACAAAGGCGCGGTCGTGTTGGGAACGCCGTTCTACATGTCGCCGGAGCAGTGCATGGGCGAGCCGCTCGACACTCGTTCCGACGTCTACAGTCTCGGCGCGATGTTCTACGAGATGGTGGCGGGGCGACGGCCGTTCGCGGCTGAGACGGTTTCGGGGGTTATCAGCAAACATCTGTACGATGAGCCGCCGCCGTTGCCGGCTTCGTTGGGTTTGTCGAGGCGAATCTCAGCCGCCATCATGCAAGCCTTGGCGAAGGATCCCGATGAACGCCCGCAGTCTGCAACTGATTTCGCGCGTCTGTTGCAGTACGCCGGAGGCAGCGCGGCGCTTTGACGTCGGAAACTTCCATCTGGTCCTCGCCACCTGTCTCATTTGGCTCATTTGAGTCGTCTGGCCCTCTCGCATCGCGTTCATCGATATCGCTGCTTGAAGATGAAGTGCACGTCTGGCGTCTGACGTTGAATGGACCAATCGAACGCTTTCTCGAGTTATTGGACGCGGAGGAGGTCGCGCGCGCAAATCGTTTCTATTTCGAAAGAGATCGAAACCGGTTTGTTATTGCACGCGGGTTTTTGCGTCTGCTGCTTGGTTGGTATTTGGGCGCCGATCCGAAGCAGGTGGAGTTTGCTTATGGTCGGTGGGGTAAGCCGGAGTTGGCTGGTGAGTTTCGTGACAGCCGGTTGCGGTTCAACATGTCGCACTCGCATGAAGTGGCGCTGTATGCGTTGACGCTCGGGCGCGAGATCGGCATCGACATTGAATACGCACGCGCCGACTTTGCGAGCGACGACATTGCGCAACGTTTCTTCTCGGCGTTTGAAGTTGACGCGTTGTGTGGACTGCCCGAGTACGACCGCGTCGCTGGTTTTTTCCGATGCTGGACGCGCAAAGAGGCATACATCAAAGCAACCGGCCGCGGGTTATCGCAGGCGCTTGACGCTTTCGATGTGACACTCGGATCGGGCGACGTCGCGTTGTTGCGTAACGAAGACCGCACGCACGAGCGCTGGCAACTCGCAGACATCGCGGTCGGCGAAAACTACGCCGGCGCGCTGGCGGTTGAGAAGCCGGTCTCCAAAATACGATACTGGAACGCGGATGAGACAGATTCAAAACGAACTTGAAATCGATCCAATTTGCGGCATGAGTGTCGATCCGAATCGGGCCGCGGGATCTTATGAGTACGAAGGTAAAACTTATTATTTTTGTAGCACGCATTGCCTGCATCGCTTCCGTGAAGATCCAAAACAATTTCTTCAGAAATCCGCGTTACCTGTTGTCCAGATCCAATCTAAGCCCCAGCCCCAGCCCCAGCCCCAGTCCAGGCCAGGTCAGAAATACACGTGCCCAATGCATCCCGAGATCGTGCGCGACGCTCCGGGAAGTTGCCCGATCTGCGGCATGGCCCTCGAACCCGTCACGGTTTCACTCGAAGACGAAGAGAACCCCGAACTCGTCGACATGACGCGACGGTTCTGGGTCTGCTTGTTGCTGGCGATTCCGGTGTTTGCACTCGGCATGAGCGACCTGATTCCCGGTCAGCCACTGCAACATCGCGTGGGCCAACAGACGTTGAACTGGGTGCAACTGCTGCTCGCGACTCCCGTGGTGCTGTGGGGCGGCTGGCCGTTCTTCGTGCGCGCGTGGCAGTCGATCGTGAATCGCAGTCTCAACATGTTTACGTTGATTGGACTCGGCGTCGCGGTGGCGTATGTCTTCAGTCTGATTGCCGTGATCGCGCCGCAACTGTTTCCCCCGTCGTTTCGCGGTCACGGCGGCGCGGTGCCGGTTTACTTCGAAGCCGCGGCGGTGATCACGACGCTCGTCTTGTTGGGACAGGTGCTGGAGCTGCGCGCACGCAGTCAGACAGGAAATGCGATCAGGGCGTTGCTCGGTCTTGCGCCAAAGACTGCGCGCCGGATTAACGGTGGTGGTCGTGAAGAGGACGTGCCGTTGGACCACGTGCATGTCGGCGATCGACTGCGTGTGCGACCCGGAGAGAAAGTGCCGGTTGATGGAGTGATACTCGAAGGTTCGAGCGCGATCGACGAGTCGATGGTTACAGGCGAACCGATTCCGGTTGAGAAAGGGGTCGGGCAGCGGGTTGTTGGCGGCACGGTGAATGGCCGCGGTGCTTTCGTGATGCAGGCGGAGCGTGTCGGGTCGGAGACGCTGCTGTCGCAGATCGTACAGATGGTTGCGGAAGCGCAACGCAGTCGTGCGCCGATTCAGAAGCTCGCTGATCTTGTATCGAGTTATTTCGTGCCGTTGGTGGTTGCGATAGCAGTTATCACCTTCATCATCTGGAGCATTTGGGGACCTGAGCCGCGCATGGCCTACGGGCTTGTGAACGCGGTGGCGGTGCTGATCATCGCGTGTCCGTGCGCGCTTGGTCTCGCGACGCCGATGTCGATCATGGTGGCGACAGGGAAGGGCGCGCAAAGCGGCGTGCTGTTCAAGAATGCCGAAGCGATCGAAGTGTTGCGGAAGGTCGATACGCTGGTTGTCGATAAGACTGGCACGTTGACGGAGGGTAAGCCGAAGTTGGTCAGCGTCGTGACTGCGCCCGGGATCGACGACGCGACGCTGCTCACGCTCGCGGCGAGTTTGGAACGAAGCAGCGAACATCCGTTGGCCGCAGCGATTGTCGCGGGTGCTGAAGAACGCGGAAGCAAGTTGGTTGACGCGGTCGGGTTCGATTCGATCACCGGCAAAGGCGTACGTGGTGAGATTGATGGCAGAACCGTCTTGCTTGGAAACCGCGCGCTACTAGATCAGTTCAAGATCGATCCAGGCGAATTAGCCACGAAGGCCGATGAGTTACGTGCTGATAGTCAAACGGTGATGTTTGTTGCTGTAGACGGCAAACTCGCGGGGCTTCTCGGTGTCGCGGATCCGATCAAAGCGACGACGCCCGATGCGATCAAACAACTTCACGCCGAAGGCATTCGCATCGTCATGCTAACCGGCGACAGCCGCACGACCGCTGAAGCAGTCGCCCGAAAGTTAAACATCGACGAAGTCGTCGCGGAAGTCCTGCCGGATCAAAAAGTAGACGTTGTTAAGCGATTTCAAACTGCCGGCCGCATCGTGGCCATGGCCGGCGACGGAATCAACGACGCCCCCGCGCTGGCCCAGGCAAACGTCGGAATCGCGATGGGGACCGGCACCGACGTCGCGATGATGAGCGCGGAAGTCACGCTCGTTAAAGGCGACCTGCGCGGCATCGCGCGTGCCCGCGTGCTGAGCCGCGCCACGATGGGCAACATCAAGCAGAACCTCTTTTTCGCTTTCGTCTACAACTCTCTCGGCGTCCCCCTCGCCGCCGGCATTTTGTACCCCTTCTTCGGCCTCCTCCTGAGCCCCATGATCGCCGCCGCCGCGATGAGCTTCAGCAGCGTGTCCGTGATCGCGAATGCCCTGCGCCTGCGCCGCGCACGGATCTAATTCAGCCGGTGACCGAATAGTCGACTACCGTCCGCGACGTACATCACACCGAACACTTCATCCGTTACGAAGCGATCGTCGAGATCGAAGAGGCGGATCTCGCGTTCGGTGCGGCCGTTGTTGATGTTGACGCCGGCGAGACCATTGCCGTCGACGCCCTCGAGATCGGTGTAGAAGTACATCCACTGACCGCGCAACGCGGCGAGTCGTTCACGATGCCAGAGGAAGCGTGACAGGCGTTCGAGTTGGTGCGCGGGATCGATTCGATTCACCACCGGATCGAACCGTTCAAAACGCGAGTCGCGATTGCGCCGCGACGATGCTGTAGCAAGTGATTGCAGGTTTGAAATCGACGAGCGCGACCAGGTTAAGCCGCTCACGGCGCGCGCGACTTGAATGCCGCGAAACGCCGTCGTAGCCGTGCCGCCGTAACGAAAGTAGAGCGACGCAGCGCGCGCCGCGATCGCTGCAACAGTGCGGAAGATGCCGCGACCCGGCGGCGTGTGCCTCGCGCGCCACATTTCGCGACCGGTCGCGACGTTGAATGCCGCGATCTCCGATTGCCCGCCAATGACGATGTCGTCGCTGTCATTGATCACACCAAACGATGCGCGTTCGATCTTGTGCGATACGCGGGACGTGCGTTTACCGGTAGTCGCGTCGATCATGATCAGATCGTCTCGATCGGCGATCGCGATCGTGTTGCGCGCCGGCAGCAAGAGATTCGTGATGCCTTTATCAGCGCCTTTGTAACGCCACAAGACCTTTCCCGAACGCGAGTCGATCGCGCTCACGCCGTATGGACCACGCTCGACATTCTGGCCGTCTTTGATCCGCGTGAACTGCCCACCGGTGCGCACGTAAAGAACGTCGCCGACGAGAATCATCTCGGGCGTCAATCCAAGATCTTTCGCCTCCCACTCGGTGTCGCCTGTCTGTCGCGAGACGGCGCGCACGCGTCCGTGGCCTGAGACGTAGATGACGTCGTCCGCGAAGATCGGCTCAGCTTCAGTCAGCGCGAGGCCTTCTTCGTTGACCCGATATTTCTCGCGCAGACGTTCCTTGCCTTTGCGCGCGTCGAACGAAGTCACACCTTCATAGAAGACGTAAAGGCGGTTTCCGACGAACACTGGCGGATAATAATTGTCGAGCGTGTACTCGACTTCCTTGCCGTCGTCGTCAGGCCACCGCGACGGCATCAGCTCAACTTCGCCGACTTCGTACTTCCACAGCTCGTCACCCGACTTCAGATCGAGAACATGCACCTGCGGGCGGCGCTTGAAACCGTCGCGAGCGCGGTCTTTCGGGTCCTTCACGAGCACGACGGCAACGACGTTTCGTTCGGGGTCGACCGCCATCTGCATCACCGCGCCTTTGATCTTGTCGCTGCGCCAAATCGAATTTCCGGTGAACAGATCGACCGCTTCGATTCGCGACTTCTGACTCTTCTCAAAATTGAGCAGCAGAAGATCAGTCGCGGGCACGGGCGCGACGTCTGTTTCGTCGAGCGAGGTGTCTTTACGACGCCAGAGCGTGTCGCCGGTCGAGCCGTCGATCGCGTAGAGCGATTTTTCCGTTCCCACCACGACGACGCCGAGTTCCGTCGGTTGATAGAAGCGAACGTCTTTATCGAGTTTCGCCGTCCATGTCTGCGCGAAAGCGGGCAGGGAAGAGAACAACACGAACGACAGCGAAAGCAGAGCGTTACGACTGAACTTCATGCGACTAGGATAACCCAAATCTGGTATGCTTTGCGGCGCAAGAAGGTAAGTAGCGCCGCACGCCCATGCTAAGAAAGTTAAGTAAGTTCGGTTCCTTCCTCGTTCTTCTCCTGTTAACTGCGACCGTGTCGTTCGGGCAATCCGTTGACGTCGGCTCGCCGACACCCGTGCGCGCGAACACCGTCAACGGCAGGATTGCCGCGCGCGATCTCGGCGATTCGCGCTTGACGGATCACTACTACGCGTTCACCGGCACGCCCGGCGATCTACTGATCACGATTCAGAGCACGAACCTGAACGGCGATCTCGACGTCTTCACTGCGGTCACGTTGCGGCCGCTGTTGAAGCTGACTCTGTACGCGGAGAGTTCGGCGCCGGTCACGAAGGGGATCTACTTACGCAAGCGCGAGGATCTGATCCTGCGCATCGAAGCGCGCAGTCCGAATGACGATCCGGGAACTTATCGTTTGTATTTTGGCGGATCGTTCGAGCCGCTGCCGGGTGGACCGGACATCGCCGAAGGCGAAGCGTCGGAAGCGGAGAAAACGGAAACGCCGGCAGTCGCCGGGCGAAAGACGAAACGTGTTTCGTCCGTAGGCGCGCGTATCGAAGAACCCGAGCCGACGCCGACGGAAGTCGCGGCAGCGCCCACACCGCAACCGACACCTGAACCTACGCCGGAAGCGAAACCGGTCGAAACGCCGAAGCCAGTCGTTACCGAAAAATCAACCGGCGAAACTGAAACCGCGCGCACGACGACGACGCCACCGCGTAACACACGCGGCCGCCAACCACCGCCTAAAGAAACCCCGCCCGCTGCTGCTGAGGAAGAACCGAAACCGACTGCTCGTACTGAAGAACCAAAGCCCGCTCCTGAACCCGAACCGGAACTTGGACCACGACTGATCATCGAGACCAACGACGGCACTCTAATCAATCGCTCGATGAGCACAGTCAAGCGAGTGAATATCGAAAATGGTCAGGTGGTTGTAACAGGCAAGGACGGCAAGATCAGCCGCGTGCTATTGATCAACGTGGTGAGGATGACGATCGCGCCGTAAAAAAGCTTAAAACAGATCCGTGGTTCACTTCTTCAGGTTAGTCAACATCTCACGGAACCGCGGCAAGTCTTCACTACTCGGATCGACCTTCTCCAGCATCGCTATCGCTTCTTCACCGGCTTTCGCATCACCCTTCTGCAACGTCGTTTCTGCCAGTCCGGCCAACACCATCACGTCGTCCTGTTTCATCTTCAACGCCGCGCGATACCACTTCTCCGCCGGCTCGTAGTGCTTGGCGTCGAGATTCACGACCGCGAGTGTGACGACCGTGTTGTAGTCGGTAGGTTTTAGCTGGTTCGCTTTGAGTAGAAACTCGATCGCCTGATCGAATCGGCCGATGCGGTAAAAGTGTCCCGCTGCTTTCATCTGCGCGTCGAAGTTCTTCGGCTCGTTGCGGGCCTTCTCGATATCGGCGGTGACTTGCGCGCGCACCTGATCCGGGTTGGCGCCTCCGGCATTCTGCGAATCCACCGGCGGATGGTCCGACGGCAGCCCTTGCGACATCGACGCGGACGCAGTTTGCATTTTCTGACTCATCGAACTCGCGAACATGAAGCCTACGATGAATCCAAGCAGTATTCCGATGATGCCAAACAGTATGTTTTCTCTCGACATGATGATCTGTTACTTCTGGCCCGCCAGTTTTTTCGCCTCGTCGATGCGCCCCTGAATCGCTTCGCGTCCTTCGGAGTCGGCCGGGAATTTGTCCAACACTCGCTGCCAGTATTCGACGGCTTTCTTGTAATCCTTCCGCTGGAACGCGGCGTTGCCCGCAAGCCCCAGCGCTTTTCCGTTTTCCGGATCGACTTTCAAGGCCTGATTGAGAAGCTCCGTCGGACGGCCTTCCAGTTTTTGATCATTCGCCATCGCGGTCGCGAACGCGTACTCGGCCCACAGATCCGCGTCGTTCGGCTGGAGCTGTGTCGCCTTGGCGTAAGCCGCGACTGCCTCGTTAAAGCGCGACATCGAATTGTACGAACGCGCCAGCATGGACCAACCCTGCGCGTCTGACGGATTACTCTGCAGCCGCTTCGCCAACGCGGCGACACGCGCTTCGATCTGTTCCTGCGAAGGTTCACCCGTCGAGGTTGAGGCTGCGGGCGCTGATGCCACGACGCGTGCCGGTGGTCCAGTGATGCCTTCCGGATTACCGACCTGGAAATATAAGATGACGGCTACCAGCGGCAATCCGAACGCGATCGCGTACGCGGTGTTGCGACTGGCTGCAGGAACAGTTGCGGGTTTGCGCGGTCCAGCCGGTGGAGTGCCCGCTGTGTCCTCGAGCAAACGCCGTTCGATCTCGTCGCGGTCCTGCGCGTACTGTTCCTGGCTGACGATGCCGTTTCGCAAGTCAGCCTCGAGCTCCGAAAGCTGATCGCGATAGATCGCGATATTCGCGAGTTTTCTTTCGTCGGCGAGAGACTTTTGGGACTTGTCTTCGCGTTGTAAAGCAGTCGGCAGCACGAACGCGAAGGCGATCACGATCAGCAGCGCACAAATCACCCAGAAGAGCATCATGATCGCAACATCTCCTCCGCCCGACGGCGTTCTTCAGCAGTCAGCGGCCGTTCGGTGATCGCGTCGCGCCGTTGTTTGACGTAACGAAAGAGCACGATCAAGCCGCCGATCAATAACACGAACGGCCCGAACCACAGCAGATACGTCGTCGGCGTCACACGCGGGCGATACAGAATGAAGTCGCCGTATCGCTGCGTGAGAAACGCAATGATCTCCTTATCGCTCTTGCCGGCTTTGATCTGTTCGCGTATCTGGCGTCGCAAGTCCGCGGCGATCGACGACGGCGACTCCGCGAGAGTCTGGTTTTGACACTGGAGACACCGGAGTTCGTGCGATAGTCGCGCGAGACGTTCTTCGACTGCGGGATCGTCGCTGGGTTCGTCTTCAGTCTGCACCTGCGGCGCCGCCACTGATGGCAGCAGGCAGAGCAACAAAATCGCGAGCAAACGTGAACGAGTCATCACTGACGATTCAATTCCTGGACGAGCGGCAAAAACTCCTGGTTCCAAACGTTGGGCGTCACCGGGCCGACATGCTTGTGACGAATCGTGCCGGCTTTATCGATGAGATATGTTTCCGGAGCGCCGTAAACGCCGTAATCGATTCCCACGCGGCCCTCGAGATCGACGGCGCTCAACACGTACGGATCGCCTAACTCTTCCAGCCACCCAAGCGCATCTTCGCGTTGGTCTTTGTAGTTGAGACCGTAAATCGGCGCGGCGCCCGACTTCGCATACTGAAACAGGTACTGGTGCTCGTCACGGCAGGCCACGCACCACGACGCCCAAACATTCAGAATCCAAACCTTCCCGCGCATCTCCTCGGCCGAAAATGTTTTCGACGAATCTTTCAACTGCGGCAGACGAAACGTCGGCGCCGGCTTGTCGAGCAGCGCAGACGGAAGCTTGCTGGGATCGCGCGTCAAACCGATCGCCAGAAAGACGACGATGACGACAAACAGGACGAGTGGAATTAAGTAACGCACGATTTTTTAAACCACCGATGGTTGGACCGCGGGCTCAGGCTCAGTCTTCGCGGCAACGGCCCCTTTCGCGACACGATCCTTCTGTCTGGCGAGCGCGTAGCGTCGGTCGCTGAGGGCGAGTCCGCCGCCGAGTGCCATCAAAACCGCGCCCCCCCAGATCCAACCGACAAACGGTTTGTAGTACACGCGAACGGCCCAGGCGCCGCCTTCAACCGGCTCGCCGAGCGACACGTAAAGATCGCGAAACAGACCGCTGTCGATCGCCGTCTCCGTCATCACCTGGCCGCTGGCGCTGTAATTGCGCTTCTCAGGAAACATGCGCTCGATCTCTTTGCCGTCGCGACTGACGAGTATCTCCGCGCGCGCCGCCTGATAATTCGGTCCAACCGCGCGCGTTACCGTGATGAAGCGAAATTCGTAACCACCGGCGCTGACGGTGCTGCCGGGCTCCATGCGCACGTCCTGCTCCATCTGGTAGCCGGTCACCATCGTCACGCCGACGATAAAAACCGCGACGCCGAGATGCGCGAGTTGCATCCCGTAATAACTGCGACTCTGACTGCGAAGTTTTTGAAATGTGCTCACCTGGCCTGAAGTCACACGCACGCGTTCCCACACGTTCACGATAATCGTCGCGACGATCCAGATCGCGAGCAGGAGTCCGATGCTGACGAGCGGTTTCCACTTTCCCATCACAAACGGCAGCGCTGCCGCACAAACGACACTCACGACGAACGCCCAGCGAAGTCGAACCGCAATCTCCGGCACGCTCGCTTTCTTCCAACGCGCGATCGGTCCAACACCCATCAGGAACATCGCGGGCGCCATCAACGGTACGAAGACGAGATTGAAGTAAGGTGGACCAACCGAAAGTTTGCCCATGCCCAGTACGTCGACGATCAATGGGTACAGTGTTCCAAGTAACACCGAGCCGGCGGCGACGGTGAGCAGAACGTTATTCGCCAGCAACAGCGACTCACGCGATACGACGTCGAACTTGCCGCCGACGCCGACCTGTCGGGCGCGAAACGCGTAGAGCACAAGCGATCCGAGGATCACGATCCCGAGAAACGCGAGAATAAAAATGCCGCGCTTGGGATCGGTGGCAAACGCATGAACGGACGTCAGCACACCGGAACGCACCAGGAACGTCCCTAGCAGACTCAACGAAAACGCCGCAATCGCGAGCAACACCGTCCAACTTTTGAAGCCGCCGCGTTTCTCGGTGACGGCCAGGGAATGGATCAGCGCAGTGCCGACCAGCCACGGCATGAATGAAGCGTTTTCAACGGGATCCCAAAACCACCAGCCGCCCCAGCCGAGTTCGTAGTACGCCCAGAAACTGCCGAGCGCGATGCCGCACGTGAGAAACATCCAGGCGACAGTGGTCCAGGGACGCGACCAGCGCGCCCACGTCGCATCGAGTCGACCGCCGATCAACGCCGCAATCGCAAACGCGAACGCAACAGAGAACCCGACGTAACCCATGTAAAGCATCGGTGGATGCGCGACCATCGCCGGATCCTGAAGCAGCGGGTTGAGATCGCGTCCGTCGGGCGGCACGGGGAAGAGTCGGGTGAACGGGTTCGAGGTCAGCAGCATGAACAGCAGGAAGCCGACGCTGATGATGCCCATCACGCTCAAGACGCGCGCCCGCATCTCCTCGGGCAGGTGATTGCTAAACAGCGAGACCGCGACTGTCCAAACGGCGAGCATCAACGTCCACAGCAGCAGCGAGCCTTCGTGCGATCCCCACGTCGCCGCGAGTCGATAGTGCAACGGCAGTTGTGAATTGGAATTGGTGGCGACGTTGAGAACTGAGAAATCGTTCGTGATAAACGAGTAGGCCAAACAGCCGAACGCGATCACGACGAAGATAAACTGCGCCTGTCCTGCTGGAGCTGCGAGCGCGATCCACGTCCGGTTGCCGTTTGACGCGCCGTAAAGCGGCAGGATCGCCTGCGTCAACGCTAGTAACAACGCGATGATGAGTGCAAACTGACCAATCTCAGGAATCATTCGTGTTTAGTAAATCCGTGTTGCCATGTAACTCGGAAGAGCAGCCGCTGAGCTTATTAATAGACCACGGACTTCGCCGCTTCTTGAGCGTGTTTGGCGTTCTTGGCTTTGTCGAGCGCGTCGGCGGCCTCGGGAGGCATGTAGTTCTCGTCGTGTTTGGCCAACACGGTTTCCGCGCGGAACACGCCGTCGTCGCCGAGCCGTCCCTGCGCGACGCAGCCGCGGCCTTCCTTGAAAAGATCGGGAAGTATTCCCTTGTAAACCACCGGAATGCTCGCCGCTGTGTCGGTGACGATAAACCGCACCGTCAAACCATCGTTCTCGCGTTTGAGTGTGCCTTCCTCGACGAGGCCGCCGATGCGAAACGTCCGGTTAACCGGCGCTTCCTTCGCGGCTACTTGCGTGGGACTGAAAAAGAAGACGAGATTGTTTCGAAACGCACTGGCGACCAGATAAGTCGCGATGCCGAGCCCAACGAGCCCGGCAAGAATGATTCCGATCCGTTTATGACGTCGTTTCATTGGCACTCCCAGTTAAAACCGAAGGAGACACAGAACTCGACCTTTGCTGCCGTTGCGCGTCCTGCTGTTGCCTGAGTGACTTGCGGCGCTGTTTCAGGCTGACGACCTCCCACGCGATCAAGATCAGCGCAAAGATATATGATCCCCAAACATAAAAACCATAGCCGCCCATGGACAGATCTGGCCAGTTCATCAGGCGTTCACCTCCGCGAAGCGCGCAGCATTTTGCTCACGCTCAAGAATAATGCAGCGCAGCCGAATGAGCACAACGGCGACTGAGTAAAGCCAACACGCCGCCAGCATGATCAGCATCGCCGCAAGCATCGGCGGTGCGATCGTCGGTTTGCCGAGTATGCGAATGGTTGCGCCCTGATGCAGTGTATTCCACCACTGCACCGAAAAGTAAATGATGGGCACGTTGATCACGCCGACGAGGGCGAGCACGGCGCCGGCGCGATCCGCACGACGCGTGTCGTCGATCGCCGACTGCAACGAAATGAAGCCGATATAAAGAAACATCAGGATCAGCGTCGAGGTCATGCGCGCGTCCCACACCCAGTACGTGCCCCACGTCGGCTTACCCCAAAGCGCGCCGGTTACGAGCGACAACAACGTGAACATCGCACCGGTGATCGCGATCGCCGACGCCATCATCGAGGCGAGGCGCGCGTTGAACGCCCAACCAATACCGGCGTAGATCGCCATCAACACGTACAGAAACATTCCCATCCACGCCGCGGGCACATGAATGAAGATGATCCGATAAGCGTCGCCCTGTTGAAAATCCGTCGGAGCGACGAAAAAGCCGACGTAGAGACCGGCCGCAAAAAGGATCGCCGAAGGGATCGCAAACCACGGAATCATCTTTCCGGCCAGCGGATAAAACATCGCGGGTGATGCGTACTTGTAGACGTTCATGATTATTCCAACGAAATCCGTAACGCGGCCGCCGTCGCCCACGGGGAAAAGATGAGCGACACGATCGCAAAAGCCCCAAGTAGATAAAGATGCGGCGCCGGGTTCGTACCCATGATACTCGCTTCGACCGCCCCAGCCCCAAAGATGAGCGCCGGTATGTAAAGCGGCAACACCAGAATCGAGATCAACACGCCGCCACCGCGCAAACCCAACGTCAGTGCTGCGCCCACAGAGCCGATCAAACTCAACACCGGCGTTCCGACCAACAAACTCAGCAACAGGATGCGAAGCGTCTCGCCGGGGATGTCAAACTGAAGCCCGACGAGCGGCGCAATCAACACCAGCGGAATCTCTGAGACGATCCAGTGCGCCAAAACCTTCCCCAGCACTACCAGAAACAGGGGTTGCGGCGTCAGCAGTAGCTGTTCGAGCGTGCCGTCCTGAAGATCGTTCGCAAACAAACGGTTGAGCGAGAGCATCGACGCCAGCAACGCCGCCACCCAGATCACACCGGGCGCGATGCTTCGCAGCAACTGCGTCTCCGGTCCGATCCCGAGCGGAAACAGGCTGACGACGATGACAAAGAAGAAAACGGTGGACAGTATGTCAGCCCGGCGACGCCACGCCAGCGTCAGATCGCGCCAAACGATCCAGCGCAACATCGATAAGCTCGAAGGGGAGTTCACGTTGCGAGTTCGAGTCGTTGGCTCGACCCTGCCGCCACCGCTAAATCCTGATGCGTTGCGACAATGGCGATGCCGCCGCCGGCCAGGTGCTCTTCAATCAAAGATCTAATCAACGCGACCGCGCCTTTATCCAGCGACGTCATTACCTCGTCGAGCAGCCACAGCTTTGTGCCGCAAGTGAGTAGACGCGCCAGGGCGACTCTTCTTCTTTGGCCTTCCGACAGCAGTCGGGCTGGAAGAAATTCGCGGCCGTTCAGTCCCATGCGCGCGAGGACATCGCGAGCGCGTTCCTTGCTGACTGTTGTGCCGTTCAGGGCGTTTGAAATTCGCAGATTTTCAATCGAGCTGAGCTCGTCTTTCACGCCGTGACGATGGCCGAGATAGGTGACTGACGTGAAATAGTCCTCGGCGAGTGAGCGAATGTTCTCGCCTTGCCACTTGATCTCTCCTTCGGCGGGCGCGAGCAGTCCGCACAGAATCCGGAGCAAACTGGTTTTGCCGCTGCCGTTTGGTCCGGTGACCTGGAGATAAGTTCCCGCCGGCATCGAGAGATCGAGACCACTGAAAAGCCGTCGATCTCCGCGCACACATCCGAGTTTGTTGACTTCTAACAAATTCGCGTTATCCGTGTTTCCTGTAAGACCGGAAAATACCTGTTCCACCCCACAACAGAGAACACGGATTAAAACCAATATGGGATTGGCAGACTACGTCGACAGATATAACTGATCACCCGCGAAAGGTCTACTTTGGTTGCACCGGGCCTTTCGCTTTCAGCCACTCCGTCCAGCCGCCCTGCAACACTCGCACGCGTGTGAAACCTGCTTCCTGCAGAGTCTCGGCGGCGCTGATGCTCGATTCATCCGCCGGACACGCGCAGTACGTGACGATCTCCCGATCCTTCGGCATGTCTTTCAACGGCGCAAACTTCAAACGGCTCCTGATCCGGCGCGCCTTGAAATGAAAGGCGCCTTTGATCGTTGTCTTGCTGGCGGCATAACTTTCGGCGCCGCGCACGTCGATGACAAACACCGGATCGTTGTTGGTCATCTTCGCCTTCAACTCTTCGGCAGTGATGGTGCCGACAGCAGGCTTTTGCGCATGAGCAAGCAGCGGTTTCTCTGCATGAGCCAGCAACGGTTCCTCTGCGTCTACCACCAACGGTTTCTGTGCGTGAGCGCGCAGCGGTTTCTCAGCATGCGCGCGCATCGTACGCGATTTATGGAACGGACCAGCTTCCGGTTGCGGCCTGAACGTCTGCGGGTCGTACCACGAATACGTCGACACCGCGTAATACAAATAACCCGGCGTCCCGTTCAGCGTCTGCCCGATCAGATCGCCCTGCGGTCGCGGCAACTTGCGTCCGGTATTTGCGCTCACGAACTCCTGGATCGTCCGCACTCGCAGATCGCTGCCGACAACGTTCTTCAGCACAAACGTCTGCGTCGCTTCCGGATCGCGCCAGTTGTTCGCACCGTAACCATGAATCACCGCCAGCAGCACCTCATCTCTATTGATTCGGAGTAGTCGCCCCGGAGTTCCATTCGATCGCGGGTCGCGCACGAGCCACGGCGGATACTCCTGGTTCATCTCCGCAACTTTATTCGCCGCGGGTTTCAGGATCACTGCAAGGTCCTGCGACGAGTCGCCATTGAAGTCGCCGGCGAGAAAGTTCGGGTTATGGTCCGGATGAAGAACAACAGCGTCTTTGAAGACTCGTTTGATCGCATCCTGGACCTCGGGAAGTTTCGGCGCCTGGGGCACATCTACTGCGACCGGTTTTGTTGCCGGTGCTGCTTCCGGCGCCTGCGGAGTTGGCGGCGTCTCAACTGTCACCGGCTTACCGCCAGAGCAGGCCGTTAATAAAAGACAGATGAATACCAGAATGGGAGTGCGAATCATTTGACTGGACCCTCGTAGGAAACCGAAGCCCGCCGGACTGCAATTGCTCCGGCGAGCTTCGGGGATAGTGCCTCGTCAGGCCGTGTCGCCGCCGAAGATCATAGCGACAACACGAAGGCAATGAGATCGTTCCGCTGCGCCGCAGTCAACGCATTGAAGTTGTTGCGGGCGGCCGTGGCTTGGCCGGCGTGCAGTTGGATCGAATCGAAGATGGTGACGTTCAGACCTTCGTGCATCAGCCTGTTGCGGCCGCGAATGCCCCACAGCGGCGCCGTCCGCAGTTGATTGGCGCTTGACTGGCCGGCATTTTGCACGATGCCATCGCCAGTGCCGATGTCGTGGAGAGCAAAGTCACTGAACGGATGGATGATCTTGTTGCCGAGAGCTGCTGGAACGGTGAAAGCTCCACCGTTGATCAGCGTGCCCGGGGCAGCAGTGGTCAAAGTGCGGGTATGGCAAACCGCGCAGCCTACTTGCGTAAACAACGGGTCGCCGCGGACTGCGGCCGCCGGTATCGGATTCTGACGACCGGGGGCGCGGGTGGCAGCCATGAAGTCGGCGAAAGCAAGCACGTCGTCGCCGTCGTCTTCCGGATCCTGGACCGGATCGAACGCAGACGGGAACGTGACATTGATTACGCCTTCAGCAGTGCTGGCGGGGTTTTCGTGGGTTCCGGCATCAGCCGCGTTTGAGCTGCGGCCGCCGAAGCCGTCGAACGGGTTAGTGATACCCATCTCGTTGAGATAGGCATCGCCGGCGAAAGAGAGCAGGCTCGCGTGCTGTGCTTTCCAGCCGAAGCGGCCGATGCGCAGTTGGTTGTTGGCCTCTACCACCGGGACCGTCGTGAGCACGCCACGTTGAGCGGCGGGTTGTGCGGCTACGTTGTTCTGTAGCGTCGCGTTTGCCAGGGCTTCGACAAAGCCGTCGCCGATCGTGCTCGTCGTAACACGGAAAGTCTTGACGGTTTCGGCGGTTGAGATGTGCTCGACTACATCTGAGTCGGTACCCCTTGCGTGGATTAACTGACCGCCCGGAGCGTCGACGAAAGCACCGTTGGTGATGTGTCCAGCCCGGAACTCCATCGCCTGGCTGAAGCCGCCAACGTCTATTGACTGGTGGCATTCAACACAGCCTACGTCGTTGTAGGTTGGTCCAAGACCATCATCGATTGTTTCGCGTTCGGAGAAGATGGCCTTGTTGTCTTCGAACCGGCCATTGCCCCGAGCAGTTGGTGCGACTGGTTCATTGACGCACTCGACGATGGGTGTGCCTTTAACACCGAAGCCATTGAACAGGTCGTCAGTTTTGGCGTCCATGTCGGTTGTTAACGCTTCAGTTGCGGCTTGGCCCTCGACAGTCTGCGGGGCGCTCAGAGGCAAGACAAGCGCGACCGCAAACAAGATTAGGGTAAGGATGGGTAGAACTTTCCTCATGTGACTTTTACCTCCTAGGAGCTGCAAAAACACGTGGTGGAAACGGAAGGGATCAGTTCGCCCGTGCGTTAGCAAACTCATGGCCTGCCCGTAGTTTGTGACTGCTTGACCCGGCTTGAAGAGGCAGCTCCAGTCGAATGGGGGTTTGACTAGAGTGATGAATCCCCTCACAAAGAAGCGCTAAGGCAGGGGCCTTAGTGTGAAGGAGAATGGCAGGACGAAAGCCCTGCTCGCAAAGAATCAATTAACTGGGCTTACTTAGTAGTCGGGAGGTGGGCGGCACTCTAGTCCGGTTCCTTTTGCTTGTCAAGAGAATTAGTCGAGAGAATTATAAGAATCTGCGAATTCAGTGTAATCTGTCGTTTTCGTATGCGCAGGGCGTTCCCGTTCACAGCAATAGTTGGCCAGGACGAGATGAAGCTGGGGCTGATTCTCAACGTCGTCGATCCGACGATCGGCGGCGTTTTGATCATGGGCCATCGCGGTACGGGAAAGTCGACGGCGGTGCGCGCGCTGGCCGATCTGTTGCCGCGGATCACGGTCGTCGAAGGATGCGCTTTTAACTGCGATCCGGCTGACGCCAGGAATTTATGCGCGGACTGTGCTGGACGCGACGCTTTAACGGGCAAACAGTCGCCCGTTGCGGTGGTCGAACTCCCGCTGGGCGCGACGGAAGATCGGGTTTGCGGCACGATCGATATCGAACGCGCGCTGACTGAAGGCAGAAAGAGCTTCGATCCCGGCCTGCTGGCGCGCGCCAATCGCGGGTTCCTTTATATAGACGAGGTCAACCTGCTCGAGGACCACCTGGTCGATCTGTTGTTGGACGTCGCTGCCACAGGTCGAAACCGCGTCGAACGGGAAGGCGTGTCGGTTGAGCATCCGTCGAGCTTCGTTTTGGTCGGTTCCGGCAATCCGGAGGAAGGCGAACTGCGACCACAGTTGTTGGATCGTTTTGGATTGCACGCGGAAGTCGTTACGGAAGCGTATCTCGACAATCGCGTCCAGATCATCGAGCGACGCGAGGCTTACGATCGCGATGCGGAAGCGTTTGCTGAAGAATATGCGGAAGCGCAGGAGCAACTGCGCAAACGGATCACACGCGCGCGTGCAAACCTGCGGAAGGTGACGGTGGAGCGTTCGATCCTGTCGAAGATCGCGCAGCTTTGCGTGGATCTGAAAGTCGACGGCCATCGCGGCGAGTTGACGATCATGCGTGCGGCGCGCGCGCTGGCGGCGTTTGAAGGGCGCAAGTCGGTAAACGAGAATCACGTCCGGCGCGTGTCGGCGATGTCGTTGCGACATCGTTTGCGGCGCGATGTGTTGGACGAAACGGCGAAGAGCGAGAAGATCGATCAGGCGGTTGACGAGGTGATGCCGCGACCGCCAGAGCCGCCAGGCGATCAGAAGCGCGAGACGAAAACGCAGCCTGACACGCCGCGCAAGGCCAAGAACCCGGATGGCCCAAGACAGAAATCAGCCGCGGCGGGAGGCGGAGGCAAGACCAACACCGAAGACACATTGTCGCCGCCGGCCGTGGAGAATCGATCGCTCGAAACGCCGCTGGAAGAACGGTTGCGAGCGATGATGCCGAATCGCGGTGATAAGTCGCAGTCGCACAGCAGACGCGCGTCGGGATCGAAGACTGCGCCGTCGCAGGTGCGCGGGAGATACACGCGCGCGGTCAGTTTCAGGAGTGCGGGCGCGAGAATCGCGATCGATGCGACGCTGCGCGCGATGATCTCGTCGTTCAGTGGACCGGATATTTCGTCGGACGCGCTCCGTTACAAGCTGCTCAAACACAAACGAGGGACGCTTTTCGTGTTCGCGATCGATGCTTCCGGCAGCATGGCCGCGAATCGCATCGCGCGTGCGAAGAGTACGATCCTGAAGTTGCTCAAGAAGTCGTACCTGAATCGCGACAGCGTGGCGATCGTTTCGTTTCACGGCACGACTGCAAACGTCGACCTGATGCCGTCGCGAAGTATTCTGCGCGCGCGGCGTGTGCTCGATTCGTTGCGCATGGGCGGCAGCACACCGCTCAGCGCGGGACTGGCGAGTACGATCGAGTTGCTGAATCTCGTCGGCGATCGTTATGGTGAAAACGTCGTGCTACTGTTTACCGACGGACGTTCGAACGTGCCGCTGCGTCGTCACGGCCGTGCGAACGTGCGCGTGCTGCGGCAACTGAAGATCGAAATGGAACTGCGCGAACTGATGCTGGAGCTCAAGCAGACGCGGGCGCACGTCGTCGTCGTCGATACGCAAAAGGAATTCGAGTCGAGTCAGGAAACGAGAAAGCTGGCGCGAATCCTGCAGGCGCAGTTTGTGAAACTTACCCCGGCTGTTCCGTAAATCCGCGTGAACAAATCAAAAGACGAGAAAGTGCTCGAACTCTATGAACAGTTGCTCGAGATCGAGCAGCGGCTTATACCGACGGGTCTGCACGTGTTCGGCCGTCCGTCGCCGCCACGTGAGCGTGGCGATTTGTTGAAGATGATCGCGTCGTTCGATCGTCCCGAGGCGGGGCTTCGCGCGTTGCCGGAAGAGTTGGCCGACGATGCGATACGCGAGTTTGTTGCGCATGGGACTGATGCGGCGGTGCGGTTTCTGGAGCAGCGCGGATTGCCCGCGGAAACCACGCGCCCGTTGTCCGTGTTGCTCGAAAATGTTTCTAACAAGCTGGAAACGAACAAGGAGATCGATTCCCTCGTTCGCGCACTGCGCGGCGAGTTTATCGAGCCTGGACCAGGCGCGGACATCGTTCAGAATCCCGACATCCTGCCGACCGGACGCAACACGCACGCGATCAATCCCTACGGTGTGCCGTCGGCTGTCGCATTCGCTCGCGGCAACATCGTCGCGACGAGTCTGCTGAATCGCTACAAAGACGAGAACGGACGCTACCCGGAAGCGATGGCGCTCGTCCTGTGGGGACTCGACAACATCAAGACGCAAGGCGAAGGCGTGGCGCAGGCGTTGTGGCTGCTCGGCGTGCGGCCGGTGCGCGATGCGTTGAACCGCGCGACCGGTGTCGAAGCCATATCACTCGAGGAACTCGGCCGTCCACGTATCGACGTCGTGATGACGGTCTCGGGCATCTTTCGCGACCTGTTTAGTCCGACCGTGCAGTTGCTGGATAAAGCCGTGCGTCTCGCAGCAAGTCTCGACGAGCCGTTGGACCAGAACTACGTCCGCAAGCACGTGCTCGAACAGATCGCGCAGGACGATTGCGACACTGACGAAGCAGCGACGCGCGTTTTTTCGAACGCACCCGGCAATTACGGCACCAACGTCAACTTCATGGTCATGGATTCGCAGTGGGAACGCGAAGAGACGCTCGGCGATCTGTTTGTGACGCGCAAGTGTTTCGCGTACGGACGCGATTCAAAAGGACAGACGATCGAGGGCAGGGAAGCGCGCATCGCCATGGACCGCGCGCTTTCGCGCGTCGAAGCGACTTACCAGAACATCGACACGTTCGAGATCGGGCTCACCGACGTCGATCACTATTTCGAGTACCTCGGCGGCGTTTCCAAAGCGGTCGAGAAGCGGGCACAGGCGCGTCCGTCGATCTACCTGTCTGACAGTCTTTCGCGTGACGTGAAGATCCGTTCACTCGAAGAGACGGTGCGCTTGGAGACGCGCGCGAAGACGTTGAATCCGAAATGGTACGAAGGCATGTTGCAGCACGGGTTCAGAGGTGTGGCCGAGATCGAGAACCGTGTGTCGAACACGTTTGGTTGGAGCGCGACCGCTGATGCGGTTGACGATTGGATCTATTCGGAAGTCGCAAACACGTTTGTGTTTGACGAGTCGATGCTCGAGCGGCTGAAAGAGTTGAATCCGCATTCGGTGCACGCGCTGGTCCAGCGACTGCTCGAAGCGAACGGGCGTGGTTACTGGGAAATAGATCAGGACGTGTTGCAGAAGCTGCAGGAGATCAGTCGCGACTTGGAGGACGAGTTGGAGGGCGTCGCTTGAAAATCACGGTTTTCTACGTGGGTTCGAGCTTGCTGGCGCCGCTCAAGAATGCGGAACGCGAGATCAATCGCGCGTACGGAGTCGATCTGCGTGTGGCTGCATACAACTTCGGCTCGCCGCTGAGCGATCGCGAGTGGCAGGAAGTCGATCGCGATCTGGCGGACGCGAATATCGTCTTCGTGATTCACGTGATGGACGGCGAGAACGCATCGCGACTCCTCGCCGCGCTGGAAAGTTATAAAGATCGTCACGATGCGGTGGTCGTGATCAACTGCATGCCTGAGTTGATGCGGCGCACGCGCATGGGCCGGTTGGATGTAAGCCGATTGGGATCGACCGGCGGCTGGATCGGGCGGCGTGCTAACCGAAAAAAAAGCGCAGGGGGCAAACACGGTCACCAGTACTTGAAACTCGTCGATCGACTGCCCGGGATTCTGAAGTTCATCCCCACGGCGGGCGCGCTCACCGACGCCAAGCACTACCTGTATCTGTTCTGCTACTTCCTGCAACCGACGCCGGCGAACATCCGCGCGATGTTGCTCTACTCGTTGAAGCACTACGCTCGCGATCAGCGTTTGAAGTCGGTGAAGATCTCCAACCCGCAGCAAGTTCCGTCCGTAGCGATTTATCACCCGGACGCGCCGGCGTTATTCGAAACCTTCGAAGCTTATAAAAAGTGGTACAGACGGCCGCTAGATCCCGAGTCAACGCTCGGGCTGCTGCTGATGCGTCCGCAAGTCGTCAGCAAGACGACTAGACACTACGACGCATTGATCCACGCGATTGAAGACGAAAAATTAAGCGTGATTCCGGCGATCGCGACGTTGATGGACAATCGTGAGGCGGTCACGCGCTTCTTCCGCAACGGACGCCCGCGCGTCAGTCAAATAGTCTCGCTGACCGGCTTCAGTTTTGTCGGCGGACCGGCGATGAATGACAGTGCCGCCGCATCCGAGTTCCTTCGCGATTTCAATGTTCCATATAGATCCGCGGTTAGTCTCGACACGCAGACCATCGAAGCATGGCGCGAATCGCCTACGGGTTTGAATCCCATCCAGGCGGGAATGCAGATCGCGATCCCGGAGATCGACGGCGCCACCGAGCCTTTTATTTATGGCGGCATTCCAGTGAAAGGCCAAGAGCCTGCGCCGCTCGACGATCGCTGCCGTAGATTCGCACGTCGCTTGAGACGCTGGAACACGCTCCGCACCGCCACACGCGACAAAATCAAACTCGCGCTCGTGCTGTTCTGCTTTCCACCGAACAAGGGAAACATCGGCACCGCCGCGGACCTCGACGTCTTTCCGAGCATCTTCGACACGTTGCAGCGCTTGAAAAGTGAAGGTTACCGGGTCGATGTGCCAGACACGCCGGAACAATTAAGAGAGACGTTACTCGGCGGAAACTCTGAAACGTACGGCGTCGCAGCCAACGTCGCCTATCGAATGTCGACGACCGAATACCTGAAGCTGTGTCCTTATGTGAAGGATGTCGAAAAAGACTGGGGCGCCGCGCCGGGTGCGATCAACTCATTCGCCGGCGACTTACTGATTCAAGGAATCACGCTCGGCAACGTCTTCATCGGCGTCCAACCCACTTTCGGTTACGAAGGCGATCCGATGCGATTGATGATGGCCCGCAGCGGCTCGCCGCATCACGGCTTCACGGCTTTCTACACTTACCTCTCGAAAGTCTTCAACGCTGACGGGGTCATTCACTTCGGCACGCACGGCGCACTCGAGTTCATGCCCGGCAAACAGATTGGACTCTCCGGCGAATGCTGGCCGGACCGCCTGATCGACGAACTGCCAAACTTCTACGTCTACAGCGTCAATAACCCCTCCGAAGGATCGATCGCCAAACGCCGCTCGTACGCAGAACTGATTTCCTATCTCACGCCGCCAATCGAAAACGCCGGCCTGTACCGCGAACTGGCGCAACTCAAGGATCAGATCCTCGCGTACCGGCAGTCGACGAACGAAAACGAACGTGAGAAGTTATTCGACGCGATCGAAACGCTGAGCAGGGAACTCCACCTCACAAATCACGCATAACACGCTTTTTAAACTCACGCGGATCAACGCGGTGTTTAAAAACTTCCTCGCCATCGATCGTCACGACGGGAATGTCGTACTTATATTTCTTTAGCAGCTCGTCATCAGATTCGATGTTCACTTCTTCGAGCATGTAGTGCTCGGCGCAATTCGAATTTTCGATCACCGTCTTCGCTTCGTCGCAGAGATGACAACCCGGACGCGAATAGACGATCACGTGAGCTTTGTGCAACTGAGCTTCTCCTTAATAACTTCTTGCGCGTGAATCGAGAAACAGGTTATAAATAGCACGCCGACCACATTATATTTTGATTTGACAGGTGCGGCGCTCTTCATGTTTACGCGAAAAATTGGCTTCACTGCGCAGAGAGTGATCCCTGTTCATCGGGGAGTTGTATAGTCCGTCTCTGTTAGTAAAGTCGAAGTGTACCCTCGGGAAGTTCGCAACGCCTAGCAATCAGGATTTGATTAGACGGAGGTTTCGACTTGGATAGTCAAGCCGATCAAATCACGCCTGCAAGCGCGCCAGCGGTCAGCGCCCCGCCGCGGGTGTCTGCACCGGCGAAACCAGCAGCGGCGGCAGTTGTAGAAACATCCGCGGATCCCCCGGTCAACAAAATGCGACGCCGCATCGTTTGGGCGTCCATCGCTGGTGCTCTCACCACCTTCTTTCTGATGTTCGTCCGGTTCTTCCTGCCCCGGTCCATTCTCGAACCGTCCAGCATATTTCGCATCGGTTCGCCGAATGATTACGCGATCGGCGTCGACACCAAGTGGCAGCAACAGTATCGCATCTGGGTGACGAGGACTTCCGACCGCTTGTTCGTGATTTATGCGCGCTGCACGCACCTGGGCTGCACACCCGACTGGAAGGCAAGTGAGAACAAGTTCAAATGTCCCTGCCATGGCAGTGGTTATGACAGCGAAGGGATCAACTTCGAAGGACCCGCGCCGCGTCCGATGGACCGCGCCAAGGTCTCGGTGGACGCCGAAGGTCAGATCGTCGTCGACGTGGGCACCCTGTTCGAATGGCCGAAAGGCGGAACGAACGAGTTTGAAGATGAAAAGGGAGGCGCCTTCATCAGAGTGTGAGGTAAATAGTGGCTGATAGCTCGGATCCAAAAGAACCCAAACAACTGACCACCGGTGAAGAAGGCGACAAGGGCCCCAAAGGCTTGGCTACGCGGGTCAAAGAAGGCGCCAATGTGCTGAAGGACCGTGCTGTCGAAGAAGCGAAGGGCTACTCCGATCCGCAGGAGACGCAGCTTTGGAAGTCGATCTTCCGCGTCTCCCACGATCGCTCCGATCCGCGCAACCGCTCGCTCGCGATCCTGTCGAACGTCTTTCTCCACCTGCATCCGGCGAAGATCAATCGCGACGCCGTTCGTTATCCTTTTACGTGGGGCATGGGCGGCATCACGTTCTATCTCTTCATCGTGCTCACGTTTACCGGCGTCCTCTTGATGTTTTACTACCACCCGACAAAGGCCGACGCGTTTCGCGACATTCTTTATCTCGAGCACGACGTACCGTTCGGCAAACTGCTGCGCAACATGCATCGCTGGGCGGCGCACCTGATGGTGATCACGACGTGGCTGCACATGTTTCGCGTGGTGCTGACCGGATCGTACAAGCGGCCTCGCGAGTTCAACTGGTGCGTCGGTGTAGTGCTGCTCGTGCTGACGCTGCTGCTGTCGTTCACCGGTTACCTGCTGCCGGACGATCAACTCGGTTTCTGGGCGGTGACGGTCGGAACGAACATGGCGCGCGCGACGCCGATGCTTGGTCACGAAGGTCCGTTCGGACCGCAGTTAGGGCTGACTGCCTACAACGACGTGCGTTTCGGACTGCTCGGCGGATCGATAGTCGATTCCAATGCGTTGTTGCGGTCATACATCTGGCACTGCATCGGCATTCCGCTCGTGGCGTCGATATTCATGGCGGTGCATTTCTGGCGCATTCGAAAAGACGGCGGCATTTCCGGGCCTGCGCCGGTGATGCTTGAATCGGAGATGAAGGCAATCACCAAGAAGAAGACATAGTTGATGAAAAGATTCATTAACAAATGGACGATTTTGGGCGTGCTTCTGGTCATCGTCGTGCTCTGGGCGATTAATGTCAGCGACTGGCACCAGCTCTGGACAATCTCCTCGGCGCCCGACAACGTGCCGATCGTTGCCATGCTCTTCCTGGTGCCGTTCTTCACCTGGCTGGGCATCAAGCAGGCGGTCGCAAACGATCGTCTGATCGTCGAGCTCGAAAAAGATCCGAAAGCAGCGAAGGCGCACCACCGCAAAGTCGAGCCGTGGCGTCCGGGTTGGGCGCGTGAGATCCACGTTTGGCCGTATCTCGTGCGCATCGAGTTTTTGGCGACGCTGATCGTGACGATCGTTCTGTTCGTCTGGTCGATCACGCTCAATGCACCGCTGGAAGAACCCGCGAATCCGAACCTGACGATGAACCCTTCGAAGGCGCCGTGGTACTTCCTCGGTCTTCAGGAGATGCTCGTCTACTTCGATCCGTGGATCGCGGGCGTCGTGATGCCGTCGATCATCATGATCGGGTTGATGGTGTTTCCCTACGTCGACTCAAACCCGCTAGGCAACGGTTACTACACCTTGAAGCAGCGACGCTTCGCCTTGTGGATGTTTGGCGCGGGCTTTTTGATGTGGATCGTGCTGATCGTGATCGGAACGTTTATCCGCGGACCGGGCTGGATCTGGTTCTGGCCGGGACAGACGTGGGACCACAACGCGGTCGTGTTCGATAAGAACGTCGACCTGCACGACATGATCGCCACGAGTGCCTTCGGAAAGGCCCTGCATCTTGGCTTCCTGGCGAACAATCCGTTCAAATTTATCTTCGGATTGATCGTTGTGAGCGGGTTCTACCTGGTGGGTGCGCTCTTCTTCCACTGGCTGATGACAGTCGACTTCAAACGCATCCGATTGCGGCGTCCGCTCAAGGAAAATCTGTTTCCGAAGAATGAGTTTGAGCAGAAGCTTCTGGCGCGCACCAGTTTGCTTCAGTACCTGACGTTTCAGTTCTTCGCGGTGAGCGTGTTGCTTGCGTTGCCGGTGAAATTGATTTTGCGTTTGGCGTTGACGATCAAGTACGTCTGGGTAACTCCCTGGTTCAACATTTGAAGCTGTTTTCGATGGAGGGTTGATTAACGTGGCTGATTCACCAGCGCCTGGCGAATCCCTGATCAAGCAAGAACCGTTACCGGCGAACGATCCGATCACCACCCGCTCCACCAGCGGCTGGATGCTGGTCTGCGCGCTGCTGATGACGGCCTCGATCGCGTGGGCGCTGTACGACGAAGCATTCGGACAACGGCCATGGAAGTCGATGCAGCGCGAATTCGTCAGTCGCTACACGAAATACCTCGACAGCATCAAAGCCAACGCCGGTAAGAGCGAGACCGAGATCAGGGAGAGTCCCGAGTATCAACAGCTCGACGCGGAAGCGAAAGCCGCGATCGAACAGGTACAACCCGAGATCGATCAGATCGACGCGCAGGTAAAACTCGCACAGAAAAAGCTCGACGCAATTACCGACACTTTCCAGAACCAGCGCGGCCGTCTCACAGTCATCAATTACAACGTCGAGACCGCGCACAGTCCTTCCGCCAAAGAGCGCTATAAACGACAGGCCGACGCGAAGCGAGCAGAACAGGTCAAGGTTGAAATGCCGACGGACGACGGCAAGTCAACCGAGGTCAAGCGTTTCAACTACGATGAGCTGGAAAAGCTCTACAACTCCCTGCGTGATGAAAAAGCACAGGCGCTGTCCACCAGGGCCGAGAAATCCAAGACGCCCAGCGAACTGGCACGAAAGCGCGATGAGTATCTAAAGAACCAGTTGATCGGTCTCGGTCCCGTCGCGATCGATGGCCTCAAGACCAAGATGGCCAACTACGACTATTCGATCCTCGGCCATCAGATCAGCGTCAACGCTTACAACATCGTCGACCGCTGCGAGGTTTGTCACGCGGGCATTCGTGAACCGTTGGATATCACGCCTGTGAGCATGGGCGCGGGTGGACCAGGCAAAACGCCCGACAATCTGTCGCGCGCGTTTGTTAGCCATCCCGATCGCGAGATCCTGCGCATTCACAATCCCGAGAAGTTTGGCTGCTCGAGTTGTCACTGGGGTAACGGCCGCGCCACGACGAGCGAAATGAAAGGCCACGGACGTCATCGTTTCTGGCTCTGGCCCATGTTTGAAAAAGAGAACGTCGAGGCCGGCTGCCAGCAGTGTCACGCGCGCGACCGCGTTACGCAGGGCGCCGAGACGCTCAACCTCGGACGCGATCTTTTCTCAGAACGCGGCTGCATGGGCTGCCATCGTTACGAAGGTTTCGATCGCGAAACGGATTCGCTCGCCGGCACGCGCGCACTGATCACCCAACTCCAGGACCAGATCACCGCCAACGAAAAAGAGATTCGCGCCGTCACGCAGAAATCAGGCGACGAGAACACCAGCACCGAGGAGGCTCAGCGGCTGTTGGCCCAGGCAGACAGTATTCGCGTGACCAATAGTCTGCTCGCCGCGCGTATCGATCAGTTGAACCTGCAAGCGAAGTACATGATGCAGGACCAGAAGAAGGTCGGACCGAACCTGAAAGACGTTCGCGTGAAGCTGCGCAAGGAATGGATTCCGGTGTGGCTCGACAATCCGCAGGCGTTCCGGCCCGGAACGAAGATGCCGACCTTCTGGCGCTTCGCCGCGCACGCTGACAACGGTCCGGACATGCGCGACAAGGATGGACCCGATCAGATCAAAGCCATCGCCGCGTACCTTTGGCAGGACAGTTTCACCAACACGCTGCCGACTCAGCCGCGCGGAAATGCCGGTCATGGAAAAGAGTTGTTTGAAACTCGCGGTTGTCTTGCCTGTCACTCGATCGGCGATCCGAGCAGCCCTGTCGGCGGCCACTTTGCCGCGAACCTTACGCGCGTCGGCGAGAAAGCAAACTTCGACTACATCGTGCGTTGGATCTACAACCCGCGCGAACGCGTCGCGCCGTATTGTCCGCTCGAAAAACGCGACCTGACGCCGGACGACTACGCGAAGAAAAATCTGCCGTTTGTTTTCGACACCGAGCTGCATTCACGCTGTCCGAATGACGGCGCGGAGCTGCAGGTGCAGAACATGACGGTGATGCCGAACTTCCGCCTGACCGAGTCGGACGCGCGTGACATCGCCACCTATCTCTTCTCGCTGTCGTCGCCGCCGAGTTATCCCGACGCGTCTTTCATGGACGATACGAACCTGAAAGATAAAGGGAAAGCGCTGATCAAGCAGTACGGCTGTGCCGGCTGTCACGAGATCAAAGGCTTCGAAGACGAGCAGCGCATCGGTAAAGAGTTGACTGTTGAAGGCGCAACTCCGATCGAGCGTTTGGACTTCGCGCTGCAAACGCATCACGCCGAAAACGGTGAAGACCCGCTCGAGCTGCGCAAGGACGACGATCATAAGCCCTGGTACAACCACAAAGGCTTTTTCGAACGAAAGATCGTGCGGCCGTCGATTTACGACGTCGGCAAAGAGAAGGATCCGAAAGACAAACTGCGAATGCCGCAGCCGTACCTGACCGAAGAATGGCGCGTTGCGTTGACGACGTTCCTGCTCGGCAGCGTCGGTCAGGAAGGCTCGAACGTACCGAGCTCGCTCTTCTACACTCCGCAGGATCAACGTCGACAGGACATTCAAAACGGCTGGTGGGTGGTCAAGAAGTACAACTGTATGGGCTGTCACCAGCTACAGGTCGGGCAGAAGTCGGTACTGCAGGAGCTCGACTACTACAAGACCGAAGGTAAAGATCTGCTGCCGCCGCGACTGACGAGCGAAGGCGCGCGTGTCGATCCGTCGTGGCTGTTGAAGTTTCTGCACGATCCGTCGTTGAGCGGCGAGAAGACCCCGGCGCAGCAGCAACAGATCAACGGTCTGACTTCGCCGAACCCGCCGGTCGCAGCGCAAGCCGGCGCGACGGCAGTTGCCCAACCGGGCGCGCAGCCGACAGCGTCGCCACAGGCAAGTCCGGCAAACGGCAATGCCGTTCGTTTCCGGCCGCAACCGGGTCTCGATCGCAACGGCGTTCGTCCGTATCTGCATTTCCGCATGCCGACGTTCAATTTCTCGCCCAACGAGTTGCAGATCCTCGTGCGGTTCTTCATGGCGATGTCGGGTCAGCAGGATCCATATATCAAGGAGCCGATGCTGCCGTTGACGGACCAGGAGAAGATCACCGCGCGGCAGATGTTTACGTCTGGCGTGCCCTGTTTGAAGTGTCACATCACCGGCGATCCGGCACATGACGAGAAAGCGATCGCGCCCAATTTCCTGATCGCAGGCGAGCGGTTGAAACCCGATTGGACGTTCCGCTGGTTACTCGATCCGGCGCAGATCAGTCCCGGCACGGCGATGCCGAGCGGGTTGTTCAAGAAGGAGGGCGATCGGTGGGTCGTAAACCTGCCGAACCCGCCCGCAACTGCGAATGCTTATCATCAGGATCACGCGCGGTTGATGGTGCGGTACATGTTCCTGATGACGCCCGACGAGCAACGAGCGTTGTCGGCTACCGGGCCGGCCACAACAGCCGCGCCAACGGCGGCGACGCAAAATCACGCGCGGGCGAAACGAAGAAGATTGAGTCAGCACCACTGGCAGTCTCGCGGCCGGGCCGCGTTGGGCCGTCGTGCTGCGCGCGCGTTGAGCGCGAATTAGGTTTACAGGTTTACGAAAACAGGGATTTTAATGGGCTGTAGTGCGTTCCGCTTTAACGCGGCTCCCGTGCTACAGTTAACGCGAAAGTCATCTTAGTTTGGAGGAATTGGTCATGAATAAGCAGACAAAGGTCTGGCTTGTGTTATCGATTGCACTGTCTCTCCTCGCGCTGGGCTCTGCCTGCAGTGGCGCGAAGGACTCCGGAACGAATGCGCCCGCCGCCGGTGGCGACTCGGCATCCGCAACGCCATACAGCGGTCCGACCGGCACCATCGCGGGCGTGATCAGCTACGAGGGGACCGCGCCGGCGCCCAAGAAGATTGATACGACGGCGGATGCGGCGTGTGGAAAAGCGAATCCGAACCTGACGACCGACGACACGATGGTCACCGACGGCAAACTCGCCAACGTGTTTGTCTACATCAAGGAAGGGACCGTCGACGGCGGCAAGAAGGTCGCCGACTATGCATGGTCGACTCCGAGCAACGCGGTCGTGCTCGATCAGAGGGGTTGTCACTACAACCCGCACGTGCTCGGTATCCAGACGAACCAGAAACTGAGCATCACGAACAGCGATCAGACGCAACACAACATTCACCCGACTCCGCGAGCGAACCCGGAGTGGAACCAGACGCAGCCCAACGGCGCACCGGCCATCGAGAAGACTTTCGCTCGACCCGAAGTGCTGATCCCGGTGAAGTGCAATCAGCACCCGTGGATGAAGGCTTACATCGGCGTGATGAGAACACCGTTCTACTCGGTTAGCGCTGCCAACGGCTCGTACGAAATCAAAGGCGTACCGCCGGGCAAGTACACCGTCGTGGCGTGGAGAGAAGGCGGCGCAAACGGCACGGAGAAGACGATGGAGGTAACGGTGCCAGCCAGCGGCGCGGGCAAGGCTGACTTCGCGTTCGGTGGAGGCCCGGCGACAACGTCGACCAAGCCGTCGCTGACGATGATGCCGGCTCTCGAAGTGCCGGTCATGCACAAATAGGAGCATTACCGATTGTCGATTGCCGGTTGCCAATTAGAGCAATCGGCAATCGGCAGTTGGAAATCGAAAATGAGTAAGGGTCTTAATCGTTTCGCCATTCTCGTCGCTTGCGCGACTTTTTTCCTGATCATCGCCGGAGCGCTCGTTACCAGCAACGACGCTGGTCTGGCGACGTCTGACTGGCCGCTTTCAAATGGTCAGTTCCTGCCGCCGATGGTGGGAAACATGTTCTACGAGCATGGTCATCGCATGATCGCGACGACTGTCGGTCTGCTGACGATCGGGCTGGCGATTTACGTTCGGGTGAAAGAAAAGCGGATCTGGATCTGGCGGCTCGCGCTGTTTGCGCTGATGGCCGTCGTGCTGCAAGGGATACTCGGCGGATTGACGGTGAAGATGAATCTTCCGTTGGCCGTATCGAGCGCGCACGCCACGCTGGCGCAACTCTTTTTCTGTGCGACGGTGAGTCTGGCGGTTTTTACTTCGCCGAGCTGGATCGAGGCACGCACACTGCCGGAAGAGAAGGGAAGTCCGCTGCGGCATATGTGTACGGTGGCCTTGGCCTTGATCCTCGTGCAATTGGTTCTTGGCGCCACGCTGCGGCACTCCGCAAAGTGGGACGAGCACCTGCCGCCGCAATTGATCGTCGCGCACATCGTCGGCGCGGTCGCAGTAACTTTAACGCTCGGCGGCACTGTCATCAGCGTTTTGCGACGGCATCAAGGTGAGACGTTCCTGACCCGGCCGGCCACGATCGCGCTCGTGCTGCTCGTCGTGCAGTTGTGCCTGGGCGTCGCTGCGTACGTAACCCGAATCGGTTCGCCGAACGATCCGCAACCGTTACATCCGATGATCAGCGTAACCGTCGCGCACGTCGCGTGCGGCGCGCTGGTTTTCGCAACCACCATAGTTTTGACGTTGAGAACATACAGGGTGCTGCCGGCCTCCGAAGCGGCGATGGAAATGGCTGCCAGGCCCCAGGAGTCGTAGCGGTCACACGAATGAAAGAGTTTGCTATCGAGCTTCAGAGTCCGGCAGGTAGTCCGGTAGTCGGGGTAATCGAACGGCCTCGTTTGTCGTTTCGCGAACGCGTCTCCGCTTACGTCGAACTCACAAAACCTCGAATCACGTTTTTGATCGTGCTGACGTCGGCGGCAGGCTACGCGCTCGCTTCCGTCGGACGCATCGACTACGCGGCGATGATCAGCGCGATGTTCGGCATCGGTCTGTTGTCGTCAGGAATCGCCACGCTCAACCAGTATGCTGAACGAGATCTCGACGGCTTGATGCGTCGCACAGCAACGCGGCCGTTGCCGGCGGGGCGGCTGGCGCCGTGGGAGGCGCTGGCATTCGGCGCCGGAATCACGATCGCCGCCGAAATGTATCTGCTCGTCTTCGTGAATCCGTTGAGCGCCTTGCTCGGATTGACGGTGATCGCGGGTTACGTCTTCGCGTACACGCCGTTGAAAACGCGCACCTCGTTATCGACGATGGTCGGTGCGTTTCCGGGCGCCGTACCTCCGTTGATTGGATGGACCGCGGCGCGTGGCTCGCTGAGTCTCGACGCCTGGGTGCTGTTTGCGATTCTGTTTCTGTGGCAGTTCCCGCACTTCCTGGCGATCGCGTGGATGTATCGCGAAGACTACAGCCGCGCGGGAATCCTGATGCTGCCGGTGGTCGAACCTGACGGCCGCGTGACCGGCCAGCAAATCGTGGTTTACACGCTGATGCTTCTACCAGTCAGCCTGTTACCAACTGTTCTCGGAATGTCGGGCCGGATCTATCTGGCCGGCGCCGTGGTGCTCGGACTGCTCTTTCTCTACAGCAGTCTGCGGGCGGCGTTCTCAATGTCGCGGCAACAAGCGCGCAGGTTGCTGCTGGCATCGGTTCTCTATCTGCCGCTTCTGTTTATCTTAATGGTTCTGAATAGGTAATTGTCCGGGCAGTTCGCCGCGACAGAGACCAACTAAGGAGAGGTAACCGATGGGACGAGTTCTTGCGGTTATTATCTGGATCATCACACTACTTTCAGTGTGGCTGTTCGTCAGCAAAAAGTGGTGGTTTCCCGAAGCCATTTCCGAACACGCGCCTGCCCTCGATCGCCAGTTCCTGATCACGATCCTCGTCGTCGGCATCGCTTTCACTGCCGCGCAGGTCGCACTCGGTTGGGCCGTGTGGAAGTTTCGCGACACTGGCAAACCCGGAGATCGCGCCGTCTATTCACACGGCAGCAACCGGCTCGAAGTGTTGTGGACGGTGATCACCGCGGTCATCTTCATCGCGCTCGCGGTGATGGGCCAGAGCGTCTGGGCTTCGTTGCGACTGCATGATGCGCCGCCGGGATCGTACACGGTCGAAGTAGTGGCGCAGCAGTTTCAATGGAACTTCCATTACGCGGGCGCGGATCGAAAATTCGGCCGCACCGATCCAGCGCTGATTGACGACGGCTCGTTGAACTTCATCGGTCTCGATCCGGAAGACGCCGCAGGCAGAGACGACGCCGTAACTGCGGCGCTCGTTGTTCCGGCCGGCCGCCCGGTTGAGCTGCTGCTGCGATCGAAAGACGTCATTCACAGTTTCTGGGTACCGCAACTTCGCTTCAAACAGGATCTTGTTCCGGGCATGGAGATCAAGGTCAACTTCAAGATCCAACCGGACAAGATCGGCAAGTATGAACTTGCCTGTGCCGAGTTGTGCGGACAGCTCCACTTCAAGATGAAGAGCTACATGCTTGTTCTGCCGGACGACGAGCTCAACTCGCTGCAGTCGTTGTCGCAGGAGCAATACCAGGCGCGCGTGGCGGAGCTGCTGAACAAGTACCAACTCCCGACGAAGTAATCATTGTGTTCTCTTAAGTCGACGAGATAGCTAAGAGGAGACCGACAGCATGTCAGTTGAAACTCACGAGGGCGTACACAGGCATCCGGCGCCAACAGGCTTCATCCGCAAGTACATTTTCAGCATCGACCACAAGGTGATCGGCATTCAGTACATCATGCTGGCTCTCGCTGCGGTGATCGTGGGCATGTTGATGTCGCTGCTCATGCGCCTGAACCTTTCGTGGCCGGGGACTAGTTGGCCCATCCTGGAAACGCTGTTTCCGACGGGCGCACCCGGCGGCGTCATGAATCCCGAGTTTTACCTGTCGCTCGTGACGATGCACGGCACGATCATGGTCTTCTTCGTGTTGACCACCGCGCCGCAAGGCGGTTTCGGCAACTACTTTCTGCCGATCCAAATCGGCGCCGAAGACATGGCGTTCCCATATCTGAACATGTTGTCGTTCTGGGTAACGCTGGTGGGCTTTCTCGTGATCCTGCTGGCGATCTTCGTCGAGGGCAACCAGGCGATCGGCGAATGGTTCGCTGCGCTTGGTCCTTCGTTTAGAGGCGGCAGCGGCACTGTTGGGCCAATCGGCGGGTGGACGGGTTACGCCCCGCTCAGTGCGCTCGGAAGGATCGCGGGCCCGGGTCAGGGCGCAGGCATGAACCTGTGGGTGATCAGTATCGCGATCTTCTGCGTCGGCTCGTTGCTCGGCGCGCTCAACTTCATCACGACGCTTTTGAACATGCGCACGAAAGGCATGTCGCTGATGCGCATGCCGCTCACTTGCTGGGCATGGTTCACGACCGCGGTGCTCGCTCTGCTTTCGTTCCCGGTATTGCTCGGCGGCGGCATCCTGTTGCTGCTCGATCGTATCGCCGGTACGAGCTTCTTTATTCCCGGCGGACTTTACGTCAGCGGTCTTCTCTCCGGCAGCCATCCAAACTTCCCGCTGCACACCGGCGGTTCGCCGATTCTGTGGCAGCACCTGTTCTGGTTCTTCGGACACCCGGAAGTCTACATCGCGATCCTGCCCGGCATGGGAGCGACGTCGCACATCCTCGCGACGTTCGCGCGCAAACCGGTGTTTGGTTACCGCGCGATGGTCTTCGCGATTTTCGCGATCGGTTTGCTCGGGTTCTTTGTGTGGGGCCACCACATGTTCATCAGCGGTATGAGCCCCTACTCGGCGATCGCGTTTTCGATTTTGACGCTATCGATCGGCGTGCCTTCCGCGGTTAAGACGTTCAACTGGCTCGGGACGTTGTGGGGCGCGAGGATTCGTTTCACGACGGCGATGCTGTTCGCGCTCGGTTTCGTTTCGTTGTTCGTCGCCGGCGGAATCACGGGTCTGATCCTGGGCCAGAGCTCGCTCGACTTGCCGATGCACGACACGTACATCGTCCCGGCGCACTTCCACCTTGTGATGGGCGTCGCGTCGATCTTCGGTATGTTTGCGGCGACCTATTTCTGGTTCCCGAAGATGTTCGGCCGCTACATGAATGAGAGCATCGGCCGAATCCACTTCTGGATTACATTCATCGGCGTGTACGCGATCTTCGTGCCGATGCACGTGATGGGTCTCCAGGGCATGCCGCGACGCTTCGCGAGTTTTACTGAATATCAGTTTTTAGCGTCCCTGCACCCGCTCGTGGTGTTCGTTTCGATCGCGGCAATCATCACGATCACAGTGCAGTTCCTTTTCTACTTCAACGTCTTCTGGAGCATGTTCCGGGGCGAGAAGGCCGGCGACAATCCGTGGGACGCGACGACACTCGAATGGAACACCACGTCGCCGCCGCCGCACGACAACTTCGCCGGTGTGTTACCAACGGTCTATCACGGCCCCTACGAGTTTGCGGTGCCTGGCGCGCCGAAAGACTTCGTGATGCAGACTGACATAGAAGCAGAGGTGCCAGGCGATAATGGCCACAATGGTCACAAGCACTAGACCACCGGCAACTAAAAAAGGCGCCGGCGTCGGCCCGGGATTTCCGGGACCAAATGGCAACGGATCGAAACGCGGCGGCAGCTTTCGCGATCCGGAGTCGCATGCCAATCGTTACCGCATCGGCATGTGGGTGGCGCTCGCGTCCGTCACGATGATGTTTACGTCGTTGAGCAGCGCCTACATCGTTCGCGCATACTCGGCGAACGACTGGGTCGCGTTGCCGATGCCGCCCGTGCTGATCGTTAGCACGATCCTGATCCTGGCGAGCAGCGTCACGCTCGAAGTCGCGCGCCGCAAGTTGAAAGCGTCGTTAACGAAAGCGTACACGCAGTGGGTCGTCATCACGGTACTTCTCGGGATCGGGTTTCTTGCGTCTCAGTTGTTCGCCTGGCGGCAACTGAAAACGTGGGGACTTTATCTCTCGAGTAATCCGCACAGCTCTTTCTTCTACCTGCTGACGGGCGCGCACGCGGTGCACCTGACCGGAGGATTACTCGGGCTCAGTTTCCTGTGGCTGCGTTCGCGCTGGATTACGAGCGACGTCGCGATGCTTAAGAAACGACAGGCGTCGGCTGATGCAGTGGCGATTTACTGGCATTTCATGGACGCTCTTTGGATCTACCTATTCCTACTCCTATTCCTTTGGAGGTGACAGGGTGAGCACTGAAGCACGTGCAGACTTTTTTCCGGCAGCGGATTGGGAAGGCGGCGCTCTTCCTTATCGAGTCGGCCATCGCAAGTTGGGGATGTGGCTGTTCATCGTCTCCGACTCGTTGACGTTTTCCGCGCTGCTCATCGGCTACAGTTACCTGCGCGCGTCGAACGTTTGGCCCACGCCGTTTCCGTTCTACCCGAGCATTGTCTTTGCTTCGGTGATGACGTTCTGTCTGCTGTCGTCGAGCTTGACTTTCCAGCACATTGGGATCCTAAGCTTAGAATTCCACGTGGACAAGTTGTCGCG
>JADMIO010830148.1_pt1 | contig 72943 bp, 69 predicted proteins | sample 8958161 | NCBI WGS metagenome assembly JADMIO01 (sample SAMN16585339, study PRJNA669376) | soil metagenome | isolation source: Crop rotation soil | place: USA: Cullars Rotation, Alabama | collected 2011 | reverse complement strand
GCGACAACTTGTCCACGTGGAATTCTAAGCTTAGGATCCCAATGTGCTGGAAAGGAGTCGAGCATTTCCCGGAGAGCTCCGTACCATTCAACAACACGCCCGAGATGTCCCACGTCTAGGCTCCATTGTTGCGCACGCTTGTCCGCAGTTCTTCCACGATGTCGCGAGCAGCTTTGCGCGCCGCCTCTTCTTGCTTAACATCAAATGAGATCGCTCCCACACGCGCATGGCCCCCGCCGCCGTACCGCTCACAAATTTTGGCCAAGTTGACCAGGCGATCGTCCTGCGCCCACGGATTCGATCCCACCGAAACCTTTGTTCTAAAGCTGCTCTTACTCAACCCGACGCTGTAGATGGAGGCGGGATGCAGGTAATACGGGATGAACTTGTTGTAGCCTTCGAGGTCATGGTCCGTGACATCGAAAAAGATAGTTCCATCCTTGAACTCGGTGCGCTCCCGCATAATGCCGATTGAGCGCTGATGCCGTTCCATGAGCGGCGGCAGGAGCGGCGCTACAAAAGGCTCCTCCAATATTGAAGCCAGAGGCTCTTTGGCGAGCAGACCGATAAGTTTGGGAACGAAGCCTGGGTCCTGTGCGGTTTCGATGACCATGGTCAGCTTCATCGCCGGTTCGCGCATCTCCACCGCACTGGTCGCATTCGGATAGAGTGCGCCATCAATGATATCTGCCCACTCGATCACTTCCGCAACGGGCGCTGGATTAAACCCGAAGCGCTGCTCCGCAACCGTGGCCAGGAACTTGGTGCACGAACGGAAACTGGGATCGTAAAACTTGCGATTACTCTGGTCCTGCTCGAAATGCTCGGCGTCCCCCGGAGTGAGGAATGCACTCTCGTGATGATCGAACCACCACGTGATTTGCGGGGAGCTGGAATACTTAAAATCGACGATGGCGTTCTCATCACCGGTAAAGTCGGCCTCGTCGAATAGCGCACCGGCCCGGTGCAGCAAACCGCTGAAGATGAACTCTACGTCCTCGCGAATTCGTTCCTGGTAAAAACGCGCAAAAAGAGCCGCCGAACACGCCCCATCAAAACACTTGTCGTGGTAAAAGACCTTTACCTTCACGCAGTTCCCTTTTCAGTCGGCGCGACAATCCGCTCGCCGCCGACAAATCAAAAGTAAATAGGAATGACATCCGGCGGGACTTCTGTCAAGGCTGAAAAGAGATGGATGGCTATGTGCAAGCGCAGTTCAGAAACATCGGAAGCCCGCACGGGCATGAGCGCGTCACCCTGAGCGGAGCGAAGGACCTCTACATTTCAGCGGCGATGCTCACTGCTCGGGAGCATCTCGCGCGAACGGTGCAGCGGAGAAGATTAGGCGGTGTTGGCCTGTTTCTCCGCCATGTCGCCTATCACGGGAAGCTTGAACATTTGTCCCTGGTAAGCCTTGAGCATCAGGACAAGCCAGAGAATGAATCCAGCCAGACCAATCAATGGCCAAATGAAAAGCGTGATCCAACCCAGAACTGGAATGTGTCCAATGATTCCCAAGCCTATGCTGATCACAATCCACGCCACACAGAAGAATATGTTTTGAAAGGAGTGGAAGCGAATGAAGCGGTTCCTGTTGTAAGGCTCGATAACCAGAAAAATGATAGCGGGGATGATCGTAATGTACGCCAACAAGCCGGCCACATTATCGGCGAGCCCGCCGGTCGTGCCCGCCTGAGCCGCAACCGCCGTGGTTGTACTTCCTTTTCCGCAAGCAGAACAGACCACCGCGCCATCCGGCATCTGCGCACCGCAGGAACTGCAGAATTGAGCCATTTTCTTCTCCTTGTGAAATGCGGCGTTCCCGGTCCCTTTTGCTGGGGTCGATTCTTGCGCGCGACGATAACAGAATCAATTGCTTGTGGCAACGTTGAGTTCAGCACTTCCAACACAGGCTCCCGGCATCGGGAAATCCGCCGAATACCGGGTAGCAAGGTTGATTACTCACAGGTTGACCCAAACGACCCGCAGCGATAACGTGGGCGTTCCCCAGGAACTCAGGTCGCAGGCTCGTCTAGGAGATTTGTCTGGCCAATTGCGCGCAGTGCGGCAATGCTCTCGCCCCGAGCGACCGGTTTTGCGCGGTATGCGGAAGGCCAGTTTCGGGCGTCTCGGCAGCCACCGCGACTGCGCCTCCACCGCTCATGCCGGGCGTTCCCACCCCAACCAGCGGAAAAGCCATCGCCAGCCTTATCTGTGGAGTTTTTTTCTTCATTCTGCCGGCTTCCATCGCAGCTGTCGTGCTGGGCCACCTCTCGCTATCGGAGATTAAGAAAAGTGCGGGACGTGTTCAAGGGCACGGTCTCGCGATTGCAGGATTGGTGTTGGGTTACATGGGCTTGGCAGTCATTCCGTTTGCCATCATTGCTGCGATCGCCATCCCGAACTTGCTGCGGGCCCGCATCAACGCCAACGAGGCATCCGCGATATCTGCTCTCCGCGTCATTACCACTGCCGAAGTCAGCTACCAGCAGGAGCATCGAGATCAAGGTTTCACCTGCGACCTACGCGAACTAAGATCAGCAGGAAAACTCGATGCCAGCTTGGCGACCGGTACAAGGAATGGGTATGCCTTAACCCTGGACCAGTGTTCAGCAGGCGAAAGTGAACCTGCAGTGCAGAAGTACCACGTCGTAGCGCGTCCGTTGCGGAGAAATCAAACGGGAAGGCGAACCTTCTGTTCGGATGAATCTGCGGTGATCCGGGCAAGTTTAGGGGATAGCGCCGACGCATGTTTCCAAGGCGGACAAATCCTGGAGTAAATGTCGGAGCGGCTCGAGCACCGCTAAACGGAGGACAGAAGTGTTCTGTACCCAATGTGGAGCAAATAACCCCAATAACGCGATAACCTGCGCCCAATGCGGCACGCCGATGCACGGCAGCGCCAGCCCCACTACTACTATCACGCCACCCACGCCCGGGGTTATTCAACCACCCGGCTACCAACCCGGGGCAGTCGTTCCCAACTACCTGGTGTTTGCAATCCTCTCCACGGTTTTGTGTTGCCTGCCCACGGGCATCGTGTCGATCATTTATGCAGCCCAGGTAAACACGAAGGTAGCTGCCGGAGATATTGCGGGCGCAACCCAAGCTTCCAAGAATGCGAAGCTCTGGGCGTTGATTTCCCTCGGCCTCGGTTTGCTCAGCATTGTTTCTTGGGGAAGCCTTGCCCTACTAGGTGTACTCGGGAACCTGCATCGATGAGCGCTGGCTCTCAATGGCTTCGATGTGATGTTCCTACGGCCCGCCGTGTGGAGTTGTTTGCCGGTTCCCTGGTGCTGATTGGAACTCTCACCATTCTTCGCACTTCGAATCCAGCGAGTTCCGGTATTTTTCCTCCCTGTCCCTTCCTGTGGCTGACCGGATTCTACTGTCCGGGATGCGGAAGTCTGCGGGCTTTGCATCAGCTACTTCATGGAAACATCGCAGCTGCATTGTCGCTTAACCCGTTCGCGCTGGTTTCACTTCCCTTCCTCGCATACGGCGCAGTGTCGAGGGCTGCATTTGTAATTCGCGGCCGCTACTTACCACGTGTTTTCCTGCCCGCCTGGACCATCTGGGCTCTCGGGTGCGCGATTGTCTTGTTCGCCGTTCTTCGCAACTTTCCCGTGTATCCCTTCCGCTTGCTCGCTCCCGGAGGTATGGGGTGAATTAGTACAGGACGCAGTTCTTCGAATTACACCAGGCGTTTATTGCTGCCTTTTTTCCGGCAATCCTCACAGACGCCGTAGATCTGGAATGTGTGACGGGTAGTCTCGTAGTTATGCTGTCGCCCGATTTTCTGCTCGAGGTTGTCCACCTCAGGAGAGAAGAACTCGACTGAGCTGCCGCAGTCCGTGCACACCATGTGGTGGTGGCTGCGCCGGTTGTACTGGTGTTCGTAACGCGCGATGCCATCATGGAAAGCAACTTCACTTGCGAGACCGCACTCGGCCAGCAGCTTAAGGGTGCGATAAACGGTGGTGAAGCCGATCTTCGGATCCTTCTTCTTCACCAGTCGGAATAGTTCGTCAGTCGAAAGATGCTCACGCGTCTCCAGGAAGGTGCGAAGTATCGTATCCCGCTGTTCCGTATGCTTCAGGCCAACACTCTTGAGATGACGATGCAGAATCTGCTGCGCTTCCCGGATCATCTCGCGCGAGATAGTGGGCTGATCGTCAATACGTTTTTGTAAGCTGGTGGGCAAGTGATCTTCGCGTCGTGTCGTGCTCATGATACTGGCGTTTCCCTCGGCCTGCCAAATTAATCCTGGTATGTAAGTCGTATTAACCCGCTGGGAACGCCGGATTGTGTTTCTCTTTTCAGAAACCTACAATCGAGCTTTTCGCGATGACAACGCCCACTTTGTCTCCCCCGGCCTCGCGTGCCCGATCGCGTCTTGGCAGTTTGCTGAAGACTCTGGTGATATTGTTTGCGCTTTCAGGGATCGCACTGTGCGGCTACGTCTATTACGCAGCGCTGCTCGCCTTGCCCCGTCTTGACGGACCGGTCAGAGTTCCAGGGCTCTCGGCTCCAGTGAAAGTAACCCGAGACGAGCACGGGGTCCCTACCATCGACGCAGCCAACCTGGAAGATCTTTTTTTCGCCCAAGGCTATGTAACTGCCCAAGACCGCCTTTGGCAGATGGACGCGATGCGGCGGTTCGCTGCTGGAGAACTAGCGGAAGTGCTCGGACCCAGCCAGTTGCAACACGATCGCGCGCAGCGGATTCTCGGCTTGCGGGATGTCGCTCGCCGCTCACTCCAGCAGTACTCGGCCCGCGATCGCTCCTATGTTGACGCCTATACCAGCGGAGTTAACGCTTACATACAGGAGCGCGGCGATTCCCTGCCGCTGGAGTTCCGCATTCTTCGCTATAAGCCCGCGCCCTGGACGGCGGAGGACGCTGTGTTAATGGGCGCCAGCATGGTGCAGAACTTGAATCATGGCGCCTACCTTTCAGCTTTGGAGAAAGAGAAATTTCTGGCTCGCCTCGGTCCTGAGCTGACAGGCGATCTCTTTATCAATTCATCCTGGCACGATCGTCCGCCGAGTAAGGCTCCGGTGAGAATCAATCAACCGGACGAGGATGATGATTCCAGCCCTGGCGGCAGTGACAGTGTCACGTCATCGCGGCCGCATCCGGCCATCGCTAATGCATCCCTTGGTCCTGATTTGTGGTTTCCTCGTGCGGGATCCAACAACTGGGTAGTTTCGGGAGCGCATACCGTGTCAGGAAAGCCACTGCTCTCCAATGACATGCACCTCAACCATCAGATGCCCAATCTCTGGTACGAAGTGCACCTGCGTAGCGGAGACTTCGATGTCGTAGGCGTGAGTCTTCCCGGACTTCCTTTCGTGATCGTCGGCCACAACCAGCGGATCGGTTGGGGATTCACGAATGTTGGGCCGACTGTTGAAGATTTATTTGTGGAGACGCTGAACGAGAACGGCCAATATCAAACGCCACGAGGTTGGCGGAACCTTGATCGGCGGCGTGAGGTGATCCACGTCAAAGGGGATCGCGATGAGCAGTTGGACGTCCTGAGCACCCGCCACGGACCCATCATCACCGACCTCATTCCCGGTGAGAAACGTGCCGTAGCTTTGCGTTGGACCCTCTACGATGGCCTGCACAATCCATTTTTCGACCTTGATTCGGCCCAGAACTGGGATCAGTTTGCGAAAGCTCTATCGCAACTCGACTCGCCGGGGCAAAATGTCGTCTATGCCGATGTCGATGGACATATCAGCTATCATGCCACCGGTCACATTCCCATTCGCGCCAAAGGCGACGGCAGCTTGCCGGTCAATGGAAGCGATGATGCTCACGAATGGACAGGCTACGTGCCATTCGAGAAGCTACCCACGGTTATTGACCCATCCTGGGGCATCCTGGCGACCGCCAATGGACGAATTTCGCCGGACGGTTATGGCTACAGCCTGAGCACGGAATGGGATGCTCCCTGGCGCACCGAGCGCATCTATCGCGTGCTGGAGTCGGGAAAGAAATTCGCTCCGGCGGACATGTTGGCGTTGCAAACCGACGTTTATTCCGCCTTTGACCGTTTTTGCGCCGAGCGGTTTGTGTACGCTCTCGACCACGCCAGGACAGTTTCGCCGCGTGCCAGGGAGGCGCTCGACTTAATGCGCGATTGGAACGGAATCATGGCTTCGGATTCGGCGGCGGCGACCATCGAAATTCAAGCTCGCCACGAACTTGCTCGCATTTTGCTGGACGATAAGTTCGCCAACAAGAACGATCAATCACTGCCAAACCTGACCGCCAAGGACTACCGCTGGGCACTCGGATCGGTGTGGCTGGAGAATGTGCTGCTGAAGCAGCCAAAACGCTGGCTTCCGGGCAAGTATGCTGATTTCGATGCTGTGCTGGTTGCGGCCGTGGAAGACGCCGTTAGCCCGCCAGATGCGCCCTCCAAACTTGCAACCTGGAAACTGGGAGCCGCTTATCCCATCACCATACAGAATCCTGTGCTTGGAAAATTTCCGCTGCTAAGTCGGTGGACGGGACCGGGGCGAGTACCACAATCAGGGGACGGCTTCACGGTGAAACAGGCGGCGGGAAATTTGGGTCCGTCAGAGCGCATGACGGTGGATTTCTCGAACCTCGATCAGAGCACGCTCAACACGGTGACAGGCCAAGGCGGCAATTTTGTCAGCCCTTACTACATGGACCAATGGAATGCCTGGTACACAGGATTTACGTTTGCCCTTCCCTACTCTCCTGGGGCGGTTGATAAAAGCAAGAGACACGTGCTGCTTTTGGAGCCTGTCCGCTAATGGAAGACTTGATCGCTGCGACAAGGGATCAAAGCCAGTGATCAGCTGGCCAGTGTCGTGAGCTCGTCACCTCGACAAGCTCGAATCAGCGCTTCTGGCCCTTCGATTCCGTATAGGAATGCGTCCGCTTCTATGGGCGGCCGTTTTTGCGGTTCATTGGTTATGGCCACAATGCGCCCGCTGGGCGAGTGACGCCGGAACTGCTTTGCCAACTCTTGGCGAACGGTGAGTGGGAGTGAGTAGCAGAGCAGGAGCACCGCAGCACTATTTCGCCCAGCGTGCCGGAGAGCCTCTCTAGGATCACACGCCGTCAGCACATGGAACCCCGCGTTCCTCAGAACCGCCTCTCTCAACGAAAGCAACTGGTCGTCTGTTCCTACTGATATAACCGTGGGCATCGCTCGTCACTCTTCGCCATAGTATTTAAGATGATGTTGCTACGGTCAAGAAGCGCGGCATAGTCTCAGCGCGTATTGCCGAGTATCGGAAAAGTCGACAGCTTCTCAGTAAGACAAGCCGTCCGTTTTAGCCGAGTGCCGTCCGGCAAAGCTCCAGGTCCTGGGTCGCCCTAATCCACAATGACAACGTCTTCAGCATTGCCTGAAATGTCGAATTGTTTCGAACTCGGCAGCAGAGCGTCGGTCACGGTGCTCCAGATACGGAGTTCCCCATTCTCAATGACGTAGACCTCATTGCGGCCTGTAACCGGCGCAATCCCGGTTACCGGACCAGGATCAGTTCCTATTACAACTTTGTTGAGACTAGGGTTGTAAATGGACAGGCAGCCGCGTTGCTCATTCTGCGTGCTTACCTGCGAGCATTGCTGCGCGCCCACAAATACCTGGTTGTCCGAGGTCACTCCCATCCGGTTGTGCATGCCATCCGTGATGATGATCGGGCTCGAATTGCTAACTCTCAATGCTGACGTGTCAATCACGCTGAGCCTTCCGCACACGGTAGCAGCGGTGGTGCTTCCCGCGCAGGTGTTGTTCGCCGCCAGCGGTGAAGTTCCTGCCACATACAGCGTGCTGCCGAAGAGAACGCCATAAGTGGCGGCTGGAACCGGGATAGCAGTCCCAAGAAGCGGAACCGAGGGGTTCGTCACGTTCAAAGGCAAGACGCTCGCCGCCGCCCCGCCGCATTCCGGACCACAATTCAAGACATATGCTGTGCTGCTATCGGTGCTGAAAGCACCCCAGATCGGGTGGTCAAAACCGGAGGTCAAAGGAAGCGTTTGCCCAACTACCCAGTTTGGACTGCTGGTTGTGCCATTGTTGGTCAACGTAATCAGGGTGACCGTGTTCATGCTGTCGCTGAACACCAGTAGCTTCGTATTGTCGGGACTAAGGACAAGAAAGTGCGCACCCGGCACCGCAATGGGCGTGTTCAAAGCCGCCGTGCTTACGTTGAAGACCTCAACGGCCCCCGAAGGCTGGCCGAGAACAGGCGCGTTCGGCACGGCAGCAAAGCCAATTGTCCCGTCGGTGCTGATGGCCATGCTCTCCGTAAAGTCTGGGAGCGTAAGGTGACCTGCTTCGGTTTCCGATGAGTTGGTCACCACGTAGATTGCATTCGTGGAAGAGTCGAAAACCAGCGTACTCGCCTTATTCGCGGATACCTGCATGAGGGTAGGGCTCGGCCCGACGGTTACGCCGGGAGCCCTAACCAGACGGTCCAACGTCGCGTCTACGACGTCCAAACCTGCCGTGGCGCCCCCCACCGCCGACACGTTCTGCGAAACGAAGGCGCGGAATTTTACCCCCGACCCTGTGTTGTTGTCTTGATTGGGAGCCTTGTATCCACCACAGGCAACAAGCCCGGCCACCAAGGCCAGGGTAAACACACGCGACCAGACGGCTGTCTTCAAACTGCTTGCTCCTAAAATGATGTGCGATGGAGAGTTAGATGCGAAGTTAGCGATTATAGCAAAGCCAATTTCTGCCTGTGCGTGCGCATGTGGACCGTGCCCGTGTTGGCCAAGACCTCTCCCCATCCTGTATTCTCGATGACCATGGCAGGCGATTTCATAGCCCAGATCAAGCGTTCCCCGCTACTGTGCGACGGCGCCATGGGAACGCTGCTTTATGCCAAGGGCATTTTCATCAACCGCTGTTACGACGAGTTGAACGTCTCCCAGCCTGACTTGATCCGCGCTGTTCACCATGAGTATCTGCAGGCTGGCGCGGACGTCATTGAAACCAACACCTTTGGCGCGAACTCGTTTCGCTTGGCCCGTCATAGCCTCGCCGACAAGGTGCACGACATCAATGTTTCCGGTGCGCGTCTGGCGCGTGAAGCAGCCAAGAGCTTTGACGTCTGGGTCGCAGGCTCTGTAGGTCCCCTGGGCGTCCGTATTGAACCGTTGGGAAAGATATCTCTCGAGGAAGCCCGTGAGGCTTTTCGCCGCCAGATTTCTGCCCTTGTCGAGGGCGGCGTCGACTTGGTCATCCTCGAGACATTCGGTTACGTAGAAGAACTTCACCAGGCGCTTTTGGCTGCTCGCGATGTCAAACCCAACAAGCCGGTAGTGGCTCAAGTCACCATCGACGAAGACGGTATCTGCCTTGATGGTTCTACTCCCGAGACCTTTACGCCAAGGCTGGAGCAGTGGGGAGTCGATGTTATCGGATGCAATTGCAGCGTCGGCCCGGTAGCCATGCTGGACGCAATTGAGCGGGTACGGGCGCTCACCACGCTTCCATTGTCCGCCCAGCCGAATGCCGGCATGCCGCGATCCGTGGAAGGCCGAAACATCTATCTCTGTTCACCCGAATATATGGCGAGCTACGCCCGCAAGTTCGTCAGCGCCGGAGTGCGCTTCGTAGGCGGATGCTGCGGAACCACGCCCGATCACATCCGAGTAATGAAATCCGCGCTGAGAGTCGGAGAAGCCCGTGCCCCGAGGGTTTCCTTGGCGAAGCCCGAGCCGACGCCTACCTCCAAGCCGACCGTCAACCTGGCCGATCGCTCAAACCTGGGACGCAAGTTGGCTGACGGCGATTTTGTCACCATGGTCGAGATCGTTCCTCCCAAAGGCATTGATATTCGCAAAGAGGTCGAAGGCGCTCGCTTCTTAAAGTCAGTAGGCGTTGACGCGATCAACATACCCGACAGCCCGCGTGCTTCCGCTCGCATGAGCAATCAGGCTCTATCTCTCTTGATTCAGAGAGATGTGGGCATCGAAGCCATCCTGCACTACACCTGTCGGGATCGCAACGTTTTGGGCATCCAGTCGGACTTGTTGGGCGCAGCGGCGATGGGAATCAGGAACCTCATCTGCATCACAGGTGACCCTCCCAAGATGGGAAACTACCCGGATGCAACCGCCGTTTTCGACGTAGACGCGATCGGATTGGTAAACATCGTGCGCAATCTGAACCGCGGACTCGACCTTGGTGGGAACCCTCTGGGCACGGGCACAGCGTTCGTGATCGGGGTGGGTGCTAATCCGGGAGTCCCGAATCTGGATGAGGAGATTCGGCGATTCGAGTACAAGGTGGAGGCAGGTGCAGAGTACGCCGTAACCCAGCCCGTCTTCGATCTCGCGCTGCTGGAAAGCTTTTTGCGGCGGATTGAACATTGCCGTATTCCGGTGGTGGCGGGGATATGGCCTCTCGTAAGTGTACGAAATGCTGAGTTTATGAAGAACGAGTTGCGGGTTTCGGTACCCGAGTCCGTTTTGCAGCGCATGGCGGCTGCTGCCACACCCGAGGCGGCGCGGGAAGAAGGTGTCATCATTGCGCGCGAGATGCTCAATGCCGCTCGTGCCATGGTGCAAGGGGCGCAGATCAGCGCTCCCCTGGGGCGATATAGCTCTGCCGTCGACGTTCTGGAGGCGCTCGGATCGAAGAGCGCTCCCGCATAAACCGGACTGGCTTCCCGCTGACGACCCAAGTGTCGATAGAGAAACGATTTAACGAAAAATTTACTTGAAATTCGGCACCTAAAAGGTGCATTAGAATGATTGCAGGAGTTTTTCCCGTTGCCCAAATTTGAAGATTGCCTTCAGCGGCTCGAGAAGATTGTTCAGGAACTGGAAAAAGGTGATGTGCCTCTGGAGAAATCGCTGACCTTGTTTGAAGAAGGCATGCAGCTGTCCAATTCCTGTCGCAAGGAACTGGAGGATGCGGAAGGCAAAGTAGAAATACTGTTAAAGAGCAATGGGAAGCTTCGGGCCGAACCGTTCGAGCCCGTGACCGAAAAAGCGTCTATGCAAAAGTAGGCGCCCCGTGAGGGTCGTCGTAAGCTCGTTGCTCTTCCACCGCTGGGCAACTGCCACAGCCTTAGCAGATAGCCGTGCACGACGGCTTCCGGGGGTTGTATGAAGCCTTTGAGCGTAGTCCTGCTGCAAACCGATGCAGGCACGAGCCGGGCCTTGGCCTCTTCTCTGTGTCATCACTTCCACGCGATATTCTCGGTGAGATCCGTTAAGGACCTGCGCGAAGCTATCTTGAAGCACCGCCCCGAAGTGGCAGTGGTCGATATGGAGGTAGCGCCCCTTTCGGAAGTGCAAGCGATCAGCCGCGAGTTCACCGGTATGTGCATCGTTTGTACTCACCGGCTTGCAGACGATCAGATGTGGACCGCGGCGCTGACCGCGGGCGCGACCGATGTCTGCCCCTCACGCGACACGCGAGCGATTGTGACTTCGACCTTGCGCTATAGTCCGAGCCGCGCGCGTTCTGTTGCCGCTTAGTTGATTCTGTTTTTGCCGAGGACGCCTGCGGGCGTCCTTTGTTGTTTCTTCCTCGTTTTCCATTTTGTCCTCCTGAGCGAAGCGCGTCGCGCGAGTCGAAGGACCTGCTTTCCCGCGTGCGGCTAGACCCCACTCAGACTTCAGCAAGCGCTCGAGCCAGCCTTGTTATACTCAGTCCCGCATGCTGAGGGAGATTCTTGCAGAAGGGCAGAAGCTCACCGACGCGGCGTTGGAACGCCTCATTCCGCCCGTTACCGAGCCCCCCGCTTCCATTCACCTGGCCATGCGGCATAGCGTGTTTGCCGGCGGCAAACGCATTCGTCCAATCTTGTGCATGGAAGCTGGTCGGATGATCGCGGGTTCCCTTCCGGATGGCATAGAGGAAGTGGGCGCCGCGCTGGAAATGCTGCATACCTATTCGTTAATCCACGACGATTTGCCTGCGCTCGACAACGATGACCTTCGCCGAGGACGGCCCACGTGTCACAAGGCTTTTGGCGAAGCTCTGGCGATTCTCGCCGGCGACGCCCTCCAGACGCAGGCCTATGAAGTATTGTCTCGGGTCCGCTGTTCGGCGGAAGCGCGCGTGCGGATGATCGAAGAGATCGCGCGCGGAACCGGAACAGTCGATGGCATGATCGGCGGCCAGGTCGTTGATCTCGAGGCAGAGCATTCCAAGCCGGACCTTGCCATGCTCGAATACATTCATCGCGCAAAGACAGCGGCCCTGATCACGGCAAGCGTGGTGAGCGGCGGAATCTACGCCGGCGCGGACTCTGAGGCCGTCGAGAAGTTGCGCTGTTTCGGTCGGAACATCGGATTGGCTTTCCAGATCGTGGATGATGTCCTCGACGTAACGCAAACGTCCGAGCAACTGGGAAAGACGGCGGGTAAGGATGTCTCAGCAGAAAAGGTTACGTATCCCGCGTTGTTCGGCGTCGAGGAATCACTCAAGAAGGCGGATGCCCTGGTGAACAACGCACTATCAAGTCTCGACAGTTTCGCTCAGCGTTCCGAGACATTGAAGGCCATTGCGCGATTCCTGATCGAGCGAAAGAAATAGTCGCGCGCGAAACCTGGGAGCCTTTCAACATTCGATTGCCTACACCCTATCGAAAACAATGGGTGCAACCATCGCGCTCTTAAGATCATGCAGGAACAAGGCTTAAAGCATTCCCCACCCATGTAATTCCCTGACTTAGCCAAAGTTCACAACTGCTTGACTTTTGCAACAAAGCCTCCCATAATCCGCTTCCAAGGTGCTCTGAACGAGAGAGAACCCCGCGCGGTTCACTCGTGAAATCACTTCCCTTCTTTTAACGGGTTCGCTCTCTTCCGACCTTAAGGGCCAATTCATACGGGAGTCATGTCGTCTCTGGTGGTTGCAGACACGTCTTCTTTATGGGCCACGGGCTCTGTGGGAACTCTTCCTCGTGCTTTCGTCCGCACGTATTTCGTCTGCTGTGAGGAGGACCTATGAAGTGCCGATCTTTTGCAGTGGGAATGTTAGTCGTGTCGCTGGCCCCCTTATGTTTCGCGCCGCCAAGGAAAGCGTTGAAGGTCTCTCCCAGTAGCTTGACCTTCGGGCCGCAGGTTGCAGGCACAACTAGTGCGCCGCAAATAGTCGATATCATGAGCGCTGGCGCCGTCGGTGTCGCAATCAAGACTTTCAGCAGCAGCGGATACTATTCCCAATCCAACAACTGTCCTGTTTCACCCAGTCTGCTGGCTCCGCACAGCAGTTGCCAGATGCATGTGACATTTGCGCCACTCATCATCGGCCAATTTAACGGGACGGTCCAAATCTCTGACGATGCGCTTGGAACGCCTCATGTAGTGATGGTCTCAGGCACAGGTCTTGCGCCCATCACCTTCTCGCCTGCCTCCCTGAGCTTCGGGAATGTCGCGGTTGGTGCCAACAGTTCTCCTCAACCGGTCACGCTTACTAATAACGAAAGCGTGGGCCTCACGATCAACAGCATCGCAACCAGTGGAGACTATTCGCAGACCAATAACTGCCCCTCTTCCTCCACTCCGCTCGGAAGCGGTCAAAGCTGCACGATTAACGTGAGGTTCAGCCCCACGACGAAGGGGAGTATTCCCGGTGCCATCAACATTTCGACCGACGCTTCTCCAGGCACGCAACCCGTTGGCTTGTCGGGAAATGGCACAGGATCGGTTTCGTCGCAAATAGCGATCTCTCCGGCCACACTCGATTTCGGAAATCGGGAGGCAGGCAGTGCTGGTGCAACGCAAACCGTTACCATTACAAACAGCAGCAACTCCCAGAGCTTGTCGATCACCAGCCTCGCTCCATCTTCTACGGTTTACCAATTAACCGCCGACTCGTGTTCAGGGCAGACCATTGCAGCCGGAGGGCACTGCACGTTCGACGTTGGTTTTCAGCCCATCGCGAAATTTGCTTCGGTCAGCTACCCAGGCGCCATTACTGTGAGCCATAGTGGTGTGACTTCGCCCGGCGTAGTCGGCCTAACAGGCAACGGCGTTCCACCGATTACTTCATCTCCCGCGAGTCTCGATCTTGGCACCCTTATCATGGGCAACAGCAGCAACCCTCAGAGTGTCACCCTGACCAACAATCACAACGCTTCGGAAACGCTCTCCATCTCATCGAGCAGTTCCTTTCCCATCAGTCAGAGTGGTTCAAACTGCTCAAATCCTGTCGCGACGGGCGGCTCTTGCAGCCTGCAATTCACTTTTCAACCACGCGGCATTGGCCCGTTCTTTGGCGCCAGCACCATCGTCCCATCGAGCGGCGGCAGTTTGAGTCCTACGGTGGTCAGCCTGGCTGGATGTCAGACCGATATCAGCCTCACGCCACCGAGGCTCGACTTTGGATCGACCAACGGACCGGAGACAGCCACGCTTACGAATTTGAGCAATTCCGTTTTGGACATATCGGGCACGCCAATTACCGGGACGAACGCCAGTGACTTCGGCATCAGCAACAACAATTGCGGCTCGAGTTTGGCGGCAGGGGCGGGGTGCACCCTCGATCTGAGCTTCACCCCCGGTGGTTCCGGCACCAGGAAAGCAACACTCAATATCAACGATGATGGAGCATGCACCCCGCAACAACTCGCATTGCAAGGTGGCGGGAGCGGTCCTTTCATTACGACAGTACGCACCACCGGAACGGGTCTCGGCAACGTTACCAGCAATCCTGCCGGTATCGATTGCGGCAGCGCCAATAATGCCTGTTCTGCAACTTATTCCAACGGAACCTCAGTGACTCTGAAGGCCACACCGGACCCCGGTTCCATGTTTGTGGGATGGAGCCAAGCCTGCTCCGGAACACAAACATGCACTCTGAACATGTCGGCAGACCGACAGGTGGTGGCGACCTTTAATCTGTTACCGGTACTCAACGTCAGTCCCTCTGGGAACGGAACAGGGACCGTCACCAGCAGCCCGGCCGGCATCAACTGCGGTTCGACGTGCAGCGCAAGCTATGCGCCCGGGACCGTCGTTACGTTGAGTCAATCCGCCGCATCTGGCTCGACTTTCACTGGTTGGAGCGGCGCTTGCTCCGGGACGACTACTTGCGTCGTAACGATGAATGGAGACCAGTCCGTTACCGCGACTTTCACAGGCCCGGACTTTTCTCTCGCTAGTTCCGCTCTCAATCCACTTAGTCCTGGGCAGAGTGAAACCGCAACCATCTCAGTAGGCTCAATCAACAATTTTGCGAGTCCTGTCTCGCTTAGTTGTTCCGTACAAGCCCTAGGGTCGCTTCCCCCAACCTGTTCGATCAATCCCACATCGGTGACACCCGCTGCAAACGGAACGGTCAACGCGCAGATGACACTTAGCACGGTGGGCCCTTCAGGCTCACTATTCCGCACTGAGCATTCAATACTGTATGCCTTCTGGCTGCCTCCACTCGGATTCGTGCTGATAGGCGGGAGTATTGTTTCGACGCTTTCGAGGCGGCGACTGGCTTGCCTGTTGCTGCTCGCTGCCATGGCTGCAGGGCTTATCTTCCTGCAAGGCTGTGGAGGATCCAGTACGACTACGTCGAGTCCAGGTACACCGGCGGGCGCCTATACCGTCACCGTCAATGCTGTCTCAGGTTCGATCCAGCACTCGACTCAACTCACACTGATGGTCAACTGAGATGATGAAGTTTCATTTCTGCCTTCGCGTGTACGGACTCGGACTGGCAATTGCGTTAGTCCAGTTCATGGTCGTCGCGGCGCCCGCCGAGCCGTACGCGATTGCAGTCCCGTCCCCAACTGGATCGTACAAAGTCGGAACTTCCTCGATGAGGTTCGTTGACCTGAGCCGGAACGACCCGTACGTGAGAGCAAACAACCGCGAGTTGCTTATTCAGCTGTGGTATCCGGCTTCTACCGTTCAGGGTTACCATCTCGTCGACTACTCTTCACCAAAGGTCTGGCGCTATATCTCGCAGCTTACAGGCGTCGATTTGCCTCCGATCAGCACGAACAGCGTTCAGAACGCGCCTATAGTCGCGGGCCCGCATCCTCTTGTGCTTCTTACTCATGGCTACACCGGGACGCTGACCGACTATACCTTCCTGGCCGAGGACCTCGCCAGCCGAGGTTACGTCGTCGCCTCCGTTGCTCACACGTACGAGAGCACCGCGGTCGAGTTTCCTGACGGCCGACTCGTACTGTCTGTGCTGGGCAGCCACTTCCGGGTAGATGCATTGCGCACCGACGAACAGACGATCTCGTTCGCAGCTCATGTGCGGGAACAAGACATTTCGTCGGTGCTTGATGAGTTGCAACGCCGCAACGCGACTAGTGGGGACTTCCTCGCCAGCCACTTAGATTTCCGTCGGGTTGCCGTGATGGGACATTCCTTAGGAGGGATTGCAGCCCTTGCCATCGTGTCCCGAGACCCGCGCATCTCGGCTGCGATTGTTATGGATGCGCCTGCCAGCGCGAACTCAGCCACGGGCACCGGAAAACCGGTGCTTATCCTGGCCGCCGGACGCGATCAATGGGGTGCCCGGGAGTGCCAGCTTTGGCGCAATTTGCGCGGTCCGCGCCTGCTGGTTGAGCTTCGAGGGGCGGAACATCTCACCACCTCTGACGCAGTCTGGCTGGCCAAAAACTTTCCCCAATTGGAGGCGCCCACCGGGGCCATGGGAACCGAGAAGACCGTCACTGCGATGCGAAACTATATCGCCGCCTTTCTCAACTATGTGCTCCTTGCCAAACCGAAGAGTCCACTCCTGCTGGGACCATCCCCAGATTACCCAGATGTAGCTTTGACTACGGAAAAGCAACCGCTCTGTGGAGAACTGGTAAGAAACAGGCTAGCTTCCAACAGGTGAATCGTCGATGCGTAGTTCTGTGATAAAAACTTAAAAGGCGATGGAGTTCGCCATAACCGCCTGGTTCGGTTGCCTTACGCTCCCGGGCTGATAACTCCTACCAGCTCTCTTGGGAGGATTGCGGGTGAACTTCGTCATGGTCTCACTGGGCGCCATCGCCGGCGCCAATCTGCGTTACATTCTCAGCCGTTACGCGGCAAAGCTGCTCGGTCCAGTGTTTCCTTACGGAACTTTGATCATCAATCTCACCGGCAGCTTTATCGTCGGCTGGTTCATGATCTGGACCACCGAGCGCGTGCTTGTCGACCCGCGCTGGCGACTGCTGGTCGTAGTTGGCTTCTGCGGCGGCTTCACGACTTTCTCCAGCTATGCCTTCGAATCGATGGCCTACCTCGAGCAAGGACAATGGCTGCTCATGACCACCAACATCCTTGCCAACAATCTGCTCTGCATGGCTGCGGCGATAGCGGGAATGGCCCTCGCACGGGTGCGGTAGAATGCCTAACGCGATGGCCGTTCAAGTCACCATCTATCTCAACGAGGCCGACCAGTGGCATCATCGGCCGCTGCACATCGAAATCCTCAATTACCTGAACAAAGAAAACGTATATGCTGCAACCGTGACCCATGCGGTCGCGGGTTTTCTTGGCCGTCAGCGCGTAAAGACTTCTCATTTGGTAGATGCCGGTGGCAAATTGCCGGTCGTCATCACCTTTGTGGACACCGATGAGCACGTTGGACGAGTGCTACCCACATTGAAAGAGATGGCGTCGCACCGCTTGCTCGTCCGCGAAAACGTGGTTGTGGAACAGGGCAACCTCGACTGACAATGTCCGCCACACCTCCTAATCCCCTTGCCCTCGACATTCTGGCCGTCGCCGCTCACCGTGACGATGTGGAGCAGACCTGCGGTGGCACCCTCCTCAAGATGGCGCAAATGGGTCATCGCACCGGCATTCTTGACCTCACCAAAGGGGAGATGGGCACACGCGGCAGCGCTGAGGATCGAGCGCGCGAGGCGCTGGATGCCGCGAAGATTTTGTGTGTCTCCTGGCGCCACGCCCTCGATGTACCCGATGGTCGGGTCGAGAATACATGGGAGAATCGCCTCAAGGTAGCGCGCGTCATCCGGGAAACCACACCGCGCGTTCTGATTCTTCCCTACTGGGAGGGGCGCCACCCCGATCACTACACAGCGTCGATTTTAGGTTATGAAGCCTGCTTCCTGGCGGGGTTGAAAAAGTTGGAGATCGGCGCTGAGTCTCACCGCCCGTTCAAAATCATCTACGCAACGCTCTATTACGATATCCGTCCCACCTTCGTCGTTGATATCACCGACCAATTCGAAGCTCGTTTCGAGTCCTTGATGGCATACAAAACCCAGTTCAGCGATCAGGAGGCGGGCAGCGGCATCTTCCCCGCCCACGCGGAAATTCGCGCGCGCGTGGAAGCCATGGCTCGCTATTACGGCATGCTTGCCGGCGTCACGTACGGCGAGCCCTTTCTGCAGAAGGAAGTTGGCCTGGTCGAGGACCTCACACTAATTCCCGTGAAGTCAATATAGCTAAAGGTGATTGCAGGGACGAGCACAAGGGGCAGCAATGCCAAGCAGGCATGACATTCCGCCCGCTCTGGAGAGCCTACCCTCGGGACCGCTACTTCTTCCGCGATACCGCGACTCCATCCCGAATAGGCAAAATTGTCGTGAATAACTCGGGCGAACTGTAGATCAGCCGATTGAACTCGATGATCGCCTTGGTCGTGTCCTCTGCCGGATCGGGCTGCGCCACCCTTCCACTCCACAGCACGTTGTCGGTCACGAACAAGCCTCCTCTGCGGATACGAGGCACAGCCAGGCGGAATACCCGAGGATAGTCTTCCTTATCCACGTCGTTGAAGATGATGTCGAACGGCTGCTTCTGTTCCGACAACAACTCGAGCGCATCGCCAATCAACACTGTTACCCGTGAGGCAACCCCGGCTCGTTCGAAATAACGTCGGGCTTTCTCCGCATTCTTGGGATCGCTATCGGTGTAGTAGACCCGGCCTCCCTCTCCCACTGCGCGTGCCCACCAGATCGTCGAATAACCAATCGCGGACCCCAGTTCGAACACCGTCTTGGCGCCAACCATGAGCGCCAGTTGCTCGAAAATCCGGGCCACGGCTGGGCCAACGATCGGTACATTGCGTTCGGCGGCCTCCGCTTCCATCTCGGCGAGAACCTCGTCCCGCTCCGGCAGCAGTGAATAGATGTAGTCCTCGACCGCATCGACTGTGATACCACCCATTCGCCAATGTGCGTGAACGTCTTTCTTGACTGGCAAAGTTCTCTCCTCCGAAAATTTCGCCGACAACTCGCGGGTGTTCAATCTCTGGAATCTGAAATCTACAATTGAAACCCATCAGCCGATGGTCTGTCCCGGCTTCATCTCCAGCACTTCCACTCCTTGAACCAACTTGGCCAGTTCACTGGGACGGCCCGTCAGCATAGGAAAGGTTGCGAAATGCATTGGGATAACAGTTCTCGGCTGCAGCAGATTAACCGCGTAGGCGGCCTCGCGCGGAGACATGGTGAAGTGATCGCCGATGGGTAACAACGCAATCTCGGGTGCATATAGATCGCGGATGATCTTCATATCCCCGAATACGTTGGTGTCCCCCGCGTGATAAATCTTCACGCCGTTGTCGAAGGTGATGACATATCCGCAGGCTTCACCGCCATAAACCATCTCATCGCCATCCTGAATGCCACAGGAGTGGTCGGCGTGGACCATCGTGACTTTGATATCGCCTACCGCCTGAGTCCCGCCCTTGTTCATCATCGCCGTGTTCTTCACGCCTTTTTTTTCCAGCCAGCCCGTCAACTCAGGAATTCCAACTACTCTGGGATTGTGCTTCTTGGCAATTTCGACGGCGTCGCCAATATGATCTCCGTGTCCGTGAGTACAGAGCATCACGTCCAGCTTTTTGACGTTCTTCTCGCTATCCGGACACATTGGATTGTTCATGACCCACGGGTCCACGAGAACGGTCTTGCCTCCGGGCGTTTCTATGCGGAAGGTAGCGTGACCCAGCCAGGTCAGTTTAATTCCGTTTAAATTCGGCGCCATTTCCTACGTGCTCCTTACAAGTTCTTGTCGGCAGTATTGAGGGTCGAAACCCAGCTACTTCCCTTCCTTCCAGCCTCGATATCCACCCGCGAGCGAAATCACATTCTTAAAGCCCATTCTCTTGAGCGAAGCCGCTGCCAGCGCAGATCGACTCCCGCCTCCGCAGTAAAGAACTAGTTTCTGGTTCTTATCGGTGGTGACCTGATCGATATTATGTTCCAGCATGCCGCGGCTGACATTCACAGCATTAGGGATCATTCCCCTGTCGGCGTCCGATTTCTCCCGGACATCGATCAGCACGAAATTGTCTCCGCTCTCCTGCATACGCTTGAGCTCTGCGGAGTCGATCTCCTGTATTTCCTTCTTCGCCTCATTTACCAGGGCGTGGAACTCTGGCATCACCATGAAACGTGACCTCACTAATTGACCCAAGCATTCTAGTGAGCCGAATGAAACCCTGCAACGCCGAGCCTATGTGCGTACGGCACGCTGATTTACACTAGTGAGCGTGTCGGACCTGAAAGTGTTGCTGGAGCGTAAACAGATCGCGGACCGTGTAGCCGAAATCGGACACCAGATCACTCGCGACTTCAGCGGCGAAAGCGTCATCTTCGTCGGAGTGCTGAAAGGAGCAGCCATTTTCCTCAGTGATCTTGCTCGCCACGTGGACTTGGATGCGACTTTCGATTTCATCGGCGTTTCCAGCTATGGCAATCGCCCCAGCCCAACTCAGGAGCTACAATCCGGATGGGATTCGACCGGTGAGGTCCGCCTTACCAAAGATGTTGATCACTCCATGCGGGACAAAAATCTGATCCTCGTCGAGGACATACTCGATACCGGCCTCACGCTCACTTACTTGCGAAGAATTCTGATGGCCCATCAGCCCCGGTCTTTCAAAATTGCCACGTTGCTTGATAAGCCCTCGCGGCGCAAGCAAGCCATCGAAGCGGACTATGTGGGCTTCAAGATTCCAGATGAATTCGTTGTGGGCTACGGCTTGGACTACGCTGAGCGCTATAGGAATTTGCCGGACATTTGCATTATCCCCCGTAATTAGAGTGGAATGGTTGAATTGGTACCCACGCAGTTCAGATAGCGCACGCGGCGTGAAGATCATGCGACAGGTGTACGCTCCCGAACCAGCTAATCACTCCGTACGCTTCCATACCTTCCCTGCACTCAGTCAAGAAGCTAGGCGTTTCTAAACAGCGCTCCCTACCGCATCCCGCTGATCATCGCACCTTCCCAAGCGGCTGGTATCATAATCACAGTGACAGTCACAGAGCCACAACTCGCACTGTCTTCCAAGGTTGAGCCGCTATTGCTGGAAGTCGCGGACGTCGTCAACACGACCCTCGACCTGGAAACCACGCTCAAACGCGTGGCGGAATTAGTACGCAGAGTCATCGACTACGAGATCTTCGCTATTCTTCTTCTCAACGAACGCACCCAGGAACTGCGCATGCGTTTCCAGATTGGCTACCCGCGTGAAATTGCTGAACGCACTCGCGTCAAGGTGGGCGAAGGCGTGACTGGACGCGCTGCTCAGTTGCGGCAGCCCGTGCTGGTCGACGATGTCAGCAAAGAGCCCGGGTATATCAACGTCGTTCCCAACGTGTGCTCCGAGTTGGCGATCCCGCTGATCGTCAAGAATCGCGTAATCGGCGTCATCAACCTCGAAGCCCGCGAAGCCGGAGCCTTTCAGGAAGAACACAAACGCCTTCTGACCCTCATTGCTTCCCGCATGGCGGTAGGTATCGAGAACGCGCAGCTATACACGCGAACTACTCGACAAGCCCGTACTCTGCTTTTGCTCAACGAGATTGCGCGGGAGCTGACCTCAATTCTTAACCTCGACCAGCTTCTGAAGCGCGTGGGCGAGTTATTGAGCCGCCTCATCGATTTCCAGATGTTCAGCATTCTGCTCGTGGACCCTACCGGGCAGAAGTTACAGCACCGGTTCTCGTTGCGCTTCCAGGAAAACATTCAACTGAAACACGAGATTCCGATTGGACGAGGTCTGGTGGGACACGCGGCCGAGCACAAGCACGCCGTTCTGGTTCCTGACGTGAGCAAAGACCCGCGTTACATTGCCCTGAATCCGGAAACGCGATCGGAGTTGGCCGTTCCCCTGATCTATAAGGACACGGTGATTGGTGTGCTTGACCTTGAGCATACTCGGCGCGGGTTCTTCACCGAAGATCATAAGCGTACCGTAACCACACTCGCAGCACAGGTGGCGATTGCGCTGGAGAACGCGCGCTTGTACGAGGAAATCGCGCGCCAGGAACGCCGCCTCGAGCGCGACCTGAAGCTAGCCCGCGAGTTGCAATTCCGCTTGCTACCGGCGACCTACCCGAAGCTGGAGAACCTGGAGGTCGCAGCAAAATTCGTCCCAGCACGCACCATTGGCGGCGATCTCTACGACTTTCTTCAGTACTCGCTCTCGCGCAGCGCCATTGTCATCGGCGATGTCAGCGGCAAGGGAGCTCCGGCCGCGATTTACGCGGCGCTGGTCAGCGGCATACTGCGGTCGCATGCTCCCATCGAGCCCGGTCCCGCGGAGATGCTTTCCGCCGTCAACTTTTCTCTCGGCGAGCGTCGTATCGAGGCTCAATTCGTCTCCCTGATCTACGCCGTTTGGGACGATAACCGCCGCACCTTGCAAGTGGCCAACTCCGGCCTGCCCCGACCGGTCCGTTGTACCAAGGGGGAGATACAGGTTATCGAAGCCACAGGCCTGCCGCTCGGGCTGTTCGATGAAGTCGAGTACGACGAGTTCTCTTTCAAAACCAAGCCTGGGGATCTATTCGTCCTTTTCAGCGACGGCATACTCGATGCGCGCGATGCGGCAGGCGAGCTTTTCGGACGCAAGCGAGTGGAGGAGATCATCTCCGCCAATTGGGACAGCTCCGCCAGCGAAGTGGTACAGGCAATATTTCAGGCCGTGTCCGCCCACTCCGGCGGGGCAGAATCTTTCGACGACGAGACCGTAGTCGCGATGAAGGTTAAAGGCAACTCCGGCACAAAGAAATGACTCGCCGATCCGCACCTGCCATTGAAGGTCGCCCTCCTGCATTCACGTACCGCGACGTTCGCCAGGGTGTATTCCATGGAAAAAGCGAGGAACTGTTGTGCGCGGACGCCATTCCTCTCCCCAGGCTGGCAGAGCGTTACGGTACACCGTTGTATGTCTATTCCGGGTCAACCATTCGGGACCGAACGCGGATGTTCACGCGAGCCTTTCGCGGTATGGCCCACACGGTTTGCTATTCCGTAAAAGCCAACTCCAACCTATCCATCCTTCGCTTGCTTCACCAACTCGGGTGCGGCTTCGATGTGGTCTCAGGAGGAGAGCTGCACCGTGTTCTCTCGGTTAGTCGGAAGGCCGCGCGCAACGTCGTGTTCAGCGGCGTCGGAAAGATGGGCGAGGAGATGCTTTTAGCTTTGCGCGCGGGCATTCTCCTGTTCAACGTCGAGAGTGAATCAGAGTTGTGGCGATTAGCTGAATGTGCGGCGCGAGCCCGCAAAGTCGCGCAGATCGCATTGCGGGTGAACCCTGATGTTTCCGCGGAAACGCACCCTTACATCTCGACTGGGCTTCACCAGCATAAGTTCGGAGTTCCCATCCAACAAGCGCGCAAACTGTACGCCAGCGCCTCCGCAACCCGTTACCTCAAAGTTTCAGCGGTCAGCGTTCACATCGGTTCCCAGATCACCGATCCCGGGCCATTTGGCGAAGCAATGCAGCGCGTCGCCGACCTTGTCAGCGAACTTCGTGGCGATGGACACGATATCCGTTTCATCGATGCCGGCGGTGGCCTGGGCATCTCCTACGAAGCTTCAGACCTCACCGAATTCTCAACCACGCTGAACCGCTATGGAGACTCTCTTCTGCGTCCTCTGCGCGCATTGAAGGTTCACCTATTGCTCGAGCCGGGGCGGGCTGTTGTGGGTCCGGCTGGAGTCCTGCTCACACGTGTGGTCTGCCTGAAGCAGAACGACGGTAAACGCTTCGTCGTGACAGATGCTGCCATGAACGACCTGCTGCGTCCATCGCTATATGGCGCGCACCACGAGATCATTCCTGTGAAGCGCGACTCCAAAGCCGACACCAGGAAGTTCGACATCGTGGGTCCGATTTGCGAGACAGGGGATTTCTTTGCACGCGATCGCACGCTCCAGGAGGTCTCAGAGGGCGATCTTGTAGCTATCCTCGATTGCGGCGCTTACGGAATGGCTCTCTCGTCCAACTACAACAGTCGTCCACGCGCGGCAGAAGTGCTGGTCGACGGTAAGTCTGCACGGCTCATCCGAAAGCGCGAGGCTTACTCAGATCTGGTCAGACAAGAAATCATTTAAGCGAAGCCCCACACAAGATCTAACGTTTCTCTGCCCTCCAGACTTGGCGAAGGGGAATGTGATCCGCGAGGTTCTCATCCTGACCACACTGCCTGCGATGACTTCTCAGCGTTCCACATGCCACGCGTAGGCCGCTCCCGTCCAATAGATTACCCCATGCTTGCCACTCAGGTTTTCCGCAATGACGTCGCGTGCGCTGGGAAACTCTCCAAAGTCTTTCGCCAGTTCGCTCGAAGGTTTCGCCACTTGCAACATCTTGCCGGCTGCCTGCGTCAGAACGTAAGTCTGGTCTGCCAGGGGGTCCCGCCAACCCTTTGGACCATACCCATGAACCACTACCAGCAGGGTCTCTCCCGCTCTGACCTTCTCCGGCTTGGGAGACGGCGGAAGCGTCACCGTGGACTTGTTCCTGGGAGCGACGTAGGAATGTCGTGGGTTCTCCACTAGCCAGTTTGCCAGCTCCGCGTTGATGTCATCGAGCTTGTCGGACGCGGGTTTTACGGCGACGGCTAAATCGGGATAAGTATCTCCATTGAAATCGCCCATCAACGCAACTGGCTTATCCCCGCCGATGACAAACACGTCCGATCCGAGCACCCGCGCAACGGTTGCTTGCACTTCGCCAGGAGTCGGAGGCGGCGCCAGCGACATGGTCGCTTCGCCACTATTAGGCGCGGACGCGACTTGCACAGCAATCGGTTGCTCGGATACACCCTGCGCATTGCGCGCACAGCCCGCGAGCGGCAACAAACCCAAAATGCCGATCAGCGCCTTGCATTTGGAATGGAAACGAAAAGGCATACTCTTTGCCTCCCCAGATATGGCAGAGAATGGCTGCAGCCTCAGCTACACCCATTCTCTGTCTTCGATCGTGTTCTACAACGCGTTCAGGAACGTGATCAGGTTGTTTTTCTGCGTGGTGGATAGCCTCTGGTAATTGCTCACGACACCTGCGGCTTCGTGTCCATGACGCAGAATGGCGTCATTTCGCGTGAACGACTGCAGGTCATGCATGAGCCGGTCGCGAGTGCGCAATCCCCATAGCGGTGGCGTACGTAGTTTGTTAGCAGTGTCAGGTGGCCCGTTTTGCACAATGCCATCTCCTGTGCCGACGTCGTGCAAGAGGAAATCGCTGTATGGATTGATGATTTTGCTGCCCAGCGCAGCCGGCACGACGAACGCCCCCCCGTTGATCACCGTTCCAGCGGGAGACGTCGTAATCTGCGTTACGTGACAAATCGCGCAGCCGATCGCAGTGAACGTCTGAGCCCCCTGCTGCGCTGCCGGTGTTGCCATGAGCGTGGAATCAATAGGCGGCGCCATGGTCGCCCGCATAAACGTGGCGAAGTGGTCTATGTCCTCCATGCCGACGCCATCCTTGTGATCTTCAGGGTCTGACGTTGTTTTGCATACGCTGCTGGTATCCGTTCGCTGCAGGCTGCTCGTGACCCCTTGTTCGTTCAGGTACGCATCGGCCGCAAACGACAGCAGGCTTGCTTGTTGGTTCTTCCAGCCAAACCGTCCTCCGCGAACTTGCCCAGGCGCTTCCGCCAGAGGAACCTGTATGAATTCCCCTGCAATCCTGCCGCCGCTCTGTCCTGGCTGCGCTCTGGAAATTGCCAGCAGTGTGTTGCTGTCAATAGCTTCTACGAAACCGTCTCCCAAAACGTTCAGCGAGGCCCGCTGCGCGCGAATGGTTTCTGTTCCTGGGACGCGCTCTTGTGCTTGCGGACAAACCGCGCGATCGTTCACCAGCGAACGATTGGCAATTGCCGTCGCCCCATTGTTGATCAGGATCGTGGGATTCACGAAGTTACCGAATCTATCACGGTGCCCGACACGAAGCTCAGTCACCTGACTCGATCCCCCGGTCACCGGAGTCTGATGACAGTCGACGCAGCCACGCGCGTTGTAAATCGGGCCAAGACTGCCGTCCACCCCGTCTTCTTCTTCGAAGATAGCTTGGTCGTTCGCGAAGGTGTCACCGCTGGGCAGTACCATCCCGTTACTCGTACTCTTTGATCCCGGACCGTTTTCGAGAGTGGGGGTGTTGAACCCAGTTGGCGCTTGTGTGGGGGATTGGCTATACACGATGCTGATCGCTCCAACTGCCAAAACCAGAGCGAAGGCACACGTATAGCTAAGTAACCTGCGGAATCGTTTCATGCTGCATCCTCCTTGGGACGGGGAAGCCCCAATCAAGTTGGTGTAACTCGATCAGCGTTGAATTGGCGCTTGCATTCAACGCAAGGGCAGCGAGAGCATCCAAAACAGATGGGATGCCTGGCGCGACGCTGGCACCTGGCACTGCGGAGATAAGTCTGGTGGCGAGAGCGCTGGGACTTCGATCCAATGCTCTGATTGGCGCGCAGAGTAGCGTATGGCAAATTGTGAAGTCAACAGGAAATTAGTACGTTGCTGTGAAGATCAACATCTTGTATGAAAATTCTTCTCTAGGGGAAATAACGTAACGGTTAATCCACAGTCATCGATCAGCACACTGCAAGATAATATTGCTTCTTAGCACTCCTGCAGAAATGACGTTACTGCATTCAGAACTGGTTGCGCTTGTTGCAGATGGAGTGCATGGCCGAGCAGAGGAAATTTTTGCAGCTTCGGTTTCGCGAGCAACTGCATTGCCCGATGTACTTCCGAGTCTGACATAAGTCCGCCCAAGTCAGGATTTGCTTGCAGCAGAAGCGTTGGGCAAACTATTCTCTTCATCAAAGCTTCTCCGTCGAAGTCTTTCCAGGTTGACCCATCCAAAGTCATCTGAAGAGCTTCCGGATCCACTTGCTGCAAACAGGCTGCCCACTTCAGCAGGTATGCCTCGTCATGTCCCGGCAGGTCGCCGATCGCAATCAGTTCATCAATACCGGGCAGGGGAATCCGGCTCTGAGCAAGGCCTTTCGCCATCTGCTCGACCGAGCTATTGGACAGCCGCACCTTAAGCAACGTTTCAAACAACGCTGGATATAAACTGCCGGGGAAAGAGCTGGCCGTCAGGGCGCTGTCGCCCAAAATGAGTGCCCGGACCAGTGCCGGTTGCTCGGCGGCCACACGCATCGCAGTAACACCGCCCAGGGAATGCCCGAAGAGAATGGCGGGACATGTCACAGAATTTTTTAAGAAAGTGACAATGTCAGACGCATACCCGTTGCTCGAATAGCCGCGAGGCACGCGTCCTGATTTGCCGTGCCCGCGCAGGTCCACTGCGTAAAGATGCCACTGCCGGCTCAGTGCTGGAAATAGAACGGAGAAGTCGTGGCAGTCGCGTCCCAGGCCGTGCATCAGAATTAACGGCGGACCACTGTTTGGCCCTTCTTCATAGTGCAGCACTAGCTCACCCGTGCGGCATTCCCGACTCGCCAGGATTGCATATTTGCTTGCCTCGCCGACAACATTCACTTCGCCGCTCCCGAAGGCGCTTCCCAAACAACTTTTCCGCCGACAATTGTCTTTGTCACTTTCACATCGCGAATCTTTACCGGGTCGATATGAAATATGTCGTCATTCAGAATGACCAGATCCGCTAACTTGCCAGGAGTGATTGAGCCTTTTTCCAGATCTTGGAATTCCGCGTAAGCGGAGCCCATGGTGTAGACCTGCACTGCCTCGGTGACCGTAAGCTTCTGCTCAGGAAACCAACCGTTTGGATTCTTGCCATCGAGCGTTGCACGCGTTGTCGCGGCATAAAGTGTCAGCATCGGGTTCAGCGGTGCAACATTCCAATCTGTTCCGAATGCAAGGCGCACGCCATCATTCAAGAACGTCCGAAATGCGTATGTGCGGCTAGCGCGGTCGTGCCCAATACGCTTCTCAGCCCAACGCCCATCATCGATTGCGTGATATGGCTGCACCGATGCAATCACACCGAGATCAGCGAATCGCGCGAAGTCTTTCGCAGCGATGTGTTGCGCGTGTTCAATGCGAAACCGCCGGTCCGCTTTTCCATGGACTTTTACCAGATCGCCATAGATGTCGAGAATCGCGGAGATTCCCGCATCACCAATGGCATGGGTGCAAAGCTGAAGTCCGGCAGCATCGGCCTTCATCATGCGATCATGCATGAGGCTGATCGGATGCATTTCGTCCGAGAGAAGGCCGTGATTGTTCGGTTGATCGGCGAATGGTTCGAAAAAATAGGCGGTTGCCGAACCGAGAGATCCATCGGCATATCCCTTCAAGGCTCCGATCCTCAGATATGGAGAACCGAAGGCCCGACGGATCCCAATTTTCACCTGATCGTCGACTTGCGTAATGAGCGGGGCCGCGTAGATGCGAGCCGTCAGTTGACCTCGGTCGAGCAGTTCCGAATACACGGTGATGTCGGCGTACTCCGGATTCATGTCCTGCACGCTGGTTACACCCAGCGACGCCGCATGGCTCAATGCACGTTGCACAGCATGCAGTCGCTGATCGTGCGACAGGGGCGGAATCACCTTGAACACATAATCCATCGCCGCGTCTTTTAACGCGCCGGTTGGATTGCCTTGAGCGTCGCGAACAATGGAGCCGCCCGGCGGATCGGGCGTAGAGGCGGTCACACCCGCTAAGCGAAGCGCGATCGAATTGGCCAGCGACATGTGACCGTCGTATCGATTGAGAAACACGGGATTATCAGGAGTGACCGCGTCGATCATCTCCTTGGTGGGCAGCTGTGCTGGCGACCATTTCGTTTCATCCCAATCGCCGCCGGTGATCCATTGCTTCTTCGGAGTCTTACTGGCTTGTTGTGCAACGCGCTTTACAAATTCTTCCGCACTCGTCGCATCGTTTAAGTCCACGGCATCGAGTTGCTGGCCCCCGGACACGAAATGAACATGCGCATCATTGAAACCCGGCAGCACCAGCTTTCCACCCGCATCGATAACTCTGGTCGAGGCCCCACGCCAGCCTTGGACGTCGGCTTGGGATCCAACCGCCACAATCCTCTCCCCTATAATCGCAACCGCCTGCGCCCTTGGTAGCTTGTCATCCACCGTCCAGACATTCGCGTTGCTGACGATCAGATCGGCAGTTGGTTTTGATTGCGACCACACCCCAATGGCCGACAGAAGCAATCCCAAGGATGCAATCGCTCGTGAGAGTCTCATCTCTTTTCTGAAAGTCCCTTTCCCGGACAACGAATGAATAGAACCAGCTAGACTTGTCCCCACTTCAATTTCGTGCGGAGTACTTCGAAGAAATTTCTTTTCACTTGAAAAAGACGTACGTTGTGCTTCGATTTGCGACAAACCACTCGATCCCCATCCAACGCAGGAGTTCCGAGTTGTCCATCGATACTCAAGAAAGCCTCCTCGTCGCCCGTCTTCACCACGATCAGAATCTCCGAGGAATCCCGCACCACTAAAACGCGGTGAGTCAGCGAGTGTGGAGAAACAGGTGTGACCACGAAGGCATCTACCGAGGGAGTCAGAATTGGCCCGCCCGCCGCCATCGAGTAGGCGGTCGATCCTGTTGGTGTCGAGATAATCAGCCCGTCAGCCTTGTAGCTCGAGACAAACATGTTATCGATATGAAGTTCGAAGCTGGCTAACCTTGCAATGGCCGCCTTGCTCACGATCACGTCATTCAGCGACTCGAACTCGTCAATGCACTCTCCACCTCGCACCAGCTGAGCGTGAATCAATGAGCGGGTCTCGATGCGGGCACGATTCTGATCTACGGCCTCAAGGCTGTCATAAATCTCGGCGAGAGGGACCTCGGTGAGGAAGCCCAATGTCCCTAGATTGATCCCCAGAATGGGTATGCCGGATTTCGCCATCACTCGCGCGGCAGACAGAAGTGTCCCATCGCCTCCTAGAACAATGGCAAAGTCGAGCGTGCGGTCTCCAATACTCTCGCGCTTTACAGTCTCTGGACCCTTTACGTACTCGCCGCTTTCCATGTCCATAATGGCTTCATAGTTGTGCTGCTTCAGCCAATGCAGCAGCTCCGGCACAATGCGAGCCAGTTCCGGCTTGGCAGGCTTCGAGATGATGGCTACGTTTTTCAGGGACTTGGATTGGGCAGGAGCCATGGGCAAATCGAGATTGTACAGAATCTGTCGGAAAAAACTGAATTCGGCCGGAGATCAAAATCTTGCGTACAGCAGAAATTCGCGATTTCCTTCCGCGCCTAGGATCGGCGAATCAATGTCTTGAACGATCGCGGGCCCTGCTTCTACCACGCTTTCACGGACTTTCTGGAGGGCTGATATCTGCGCAGCCTCGTCACGCACAATTCCACCCTTGCCGATATGTTCTCTGCCGACTTCAAACTGTGGCTTGACCAGCACGATCAATTGCTTTCCCATCCTCGATTTTTCGGGGGGAAAGGCAGCGCCGATGACTGCGGGCAGTACCAGGGTGGCCGAAATGAAAGAGACATCCACCACCACCAAATCGATGGTTTCCCCTATGTCTTCGGCCTTGATGTATCGGGCATTCGTCTTTTCCAGAAGCCGAACTCGGGCATCCTGACGCAGCTTCATATGAATCTGGCCGTATCCGGTATCGATCGCAATTACCCGCCGCGCCCCGTGTTGCAGCAGGCAATCGGTAAAACCGCCGGTCGAGGCTCCAACATCGAGGCAGATGCAACCGGCTACCGCGATCTTCCAGTGGGCCAACGCTTTTTCCAACTTCAGCCCGCCCCGGCTCACATATTTCAGATCGTTTTCAAGAAGGCGCACCTTCGCCTCAACATCGACGGTCGTTCCCGCCTTCTCTACCTTTTGCTCGTCGACGAGAACCTTCCCAGCCAGGATCAGCGCCTGACTTCGTTCGCGTGACGCGACCAGACCTCGTTCGACTAACAGCTTGTCGAGTCTGACTTTCAACCTGATTCCTTAGCTGGCTCCGACAAAATTAGGTCCGCTGCGCACTCTGGGTAGTGCAAGGTGTTGAACTTCCCTGCCATGATGAAGTTAGCAAGCTAATTGTCCCCTTTTGCACAGAATTTTCCACGCCCATGTTGAAAAACGTAACTCGTGACGGCACGCTCCGTGCTTCCCACAAAAAAGAAAGCCGCCCGGGAAAAGGGCGGCCGAACGGAAAAGATGTAATTTACCCAGCTACTTCCTCAAGCAGCTTCTGATCGATATCGAAGTTGGCATGCACGTTCTGCACGTCATCATGATCTTCAAGAGCCTCCATCAGCCGAATCATGGTATTAGCATTCTGTCCTTCGAGCTTGATGTAGTTCTGCGGCACCATCGACACACTGGACGACGCAGGCGTGATGCCCGCCTTCTTGACCGCATCCAGCACCCCTTCGTAAGCCGACGGTTCGGTCACGATTTCCCACGCTTCTCCATCGTCTTTCAAATCCTCACCACCCGCCTCCAGAATGATATTCATGAGGTCATCTTCTTTGGCGGCCGACTTCGGCACAATGATGTCGCCTTTCTTGTGGAACATCCACGAGACTGCGCCGGCCTCGGCCATATTGCCGCCGTTCTTGCCAAATACGTGGCGGATTTCACTGACCGTGCGGTTGCGATTGTCGGAAGAAATGTCCACCAGAATCGCAACTCCACCCGGACCATAGCCTTCCAGCGAGAATTCCTCGTATGTGGCGCCAGGCAGCTCTCCCGTGCCGCGCTGCACCGCACGTTTGATGTTATCGGCCGGCATGTTCTCGGCCTTGGCAGCCGCAATGGCCGTGCGAAGGCGCGGGTTCTTGTCCGGATCGCCGCCCGATTTCGCTGCCATGGCGATTTCCTTAATTAGGCGGGTGAAGATCTTGCCGCGTTTCGCGTCAAGAGCCCCCTTTTTGTGCTTGATTGTGGCCCATTTTGAATGGCCAGACATAGAAAAACCTCGTGTTTATTGAACTAGGAATGCGCAGGATTCGCCCGGCCGGAGATCAATGGTATGCCTCGATAACAACTGCAGGCGAACCCAAATTATAGCATGTGAGCTCCCGTTCCTCGGCTACTGTTAACTTATGAATTGGGGTTCCCACCCTATACACATTGTCATTCCGAACGGCTTTGGCCGTGAGGAATCTTCTTTTGCTCTTGTGATCAACGATTCACCTGCCCATCACTGCCCGCTCGTTAGGCCCAAGCCTGGACAAGTCAGTTACCCGTATTGAGTCGGCGGGTTTCGGCTTTAGGACTCGCACCGGCTTGACCTCCCGGCTCCGCGTATCGAATCACCTTTTTCTGACGGGACTTATACGCGTACAACACCGCGAGTAACGGCGCGGCCAGCAGCGCTCCCCACCCAGTCCAGATCAGGCCCAGAACTATGGGCGTGAAGATGGAAGCCAGGATCGGTATCTTCGCCGTGCGCCGCATGAAATACGGTTGTAGGAAAAAACCGTCGATCACCACGATGATCGCGTAAAGGATCAAAACGTACAGCGGGTGTTCCCAGTCGCCGAACTTGATTGTGGCCGCAAGCACCGGTCCGATCATGCCCAGCACCGGACCGAGGTGAGGCACAAACTGTAAGATCGCCGCCAACACTGCCCAGAACGGGGCCCAGGGTACATGCAAAATCAACAGGCCCACCAGCCAGAGTGCAGCAACCGCCAGCGAATCCTGAGCCTGCGCAATGGCCCAGTTCTTCAGTGCTCCACCGGTAATGCGAAAATGTTCGCCAACTTGCATGGTTAATAGGATGCGTCCGCGCGACCCGAAGCGTCTGCGCGTTGGACGCGAGCATCACTCTGGCCCCATAAAACCGGTTTTGTCGCGCTAGCCGCCCTGGTGACTAGTGCGCAGGCTGTTGCATCCTACGTTGCACCATGACTGCACGTCGCAGGCCTTCTTGGTGGTACAAACACTCCCTGACGCTGGTCGCCGGCGCTATTCTGATTTTGTGGATCGTACTGTACGCGCGCTCTTCACCGGAAACCCACGCGGGATCATTCTTCGGCAATGCCATCGCCGATTGGACCGGTCTGGTGGTCATGGCCTTGGCAACCAAGCGCCTGTACGAAAAGGGTTCGGCACAGAGCAAGCAGCCCAGGGGCATCCTCCCAAGCCGAATAGAGGAATTCGTACGCGAACACTCGCTCACCATCTTTTTCCTGATCACAGGCGCCATGTGGTTGGCGGTGTTCATCCACATGGATGCTCAGGGCAAATGGGGACAGGTGGTCGGCAACATCGTCTCAGAGTGGACGCAGATCCTGGGACTTGTGCTGCTGACCAAGAGGCTGATGGAGACCGGTTCGAAGGACAGCAAGTAAAGCGCGTGCAGGCGCCGACTCAGAAGGTCTAAGTCGTTTGCCGTGCATGCTTCCTGCAAGTCAGGCCACCCGCGTAAACTGGGTGCTCCAGGCAGGAGACACAAATGATCAAAACTATCGCGGCACTTTTCATTCTTGCTGCCTCACTTTCTTTCGCGCAAGAGCGGCCGCCCATCACCATACAGTCCAATACGCTCTACGTCGGAGCCGATGGCAAGTTCGAAAGCGCTCCCGACACGGCGCTCGTGCAATTCAACATTTCTGCCCAGGAGGACACGGCCAGGGCGGCTTATGACCGGGCCGCGCGAAACGCCGAGCAGATTCGCCAGATAATGCGTTCCAATGGAATCGATCCCAAGAGCGCAGAGATTGGCTACTTCTCGCTGGACCCGGTGTTTGACTACAAGAGTCCGAAGCGGAAACTCCTCGCCTATCGTGTGAACTCAAGCGTGCAACTCAAGCTCAAGGACTTCACCAAGGTCGCGCCTATCGTGCAGCAACTCGCCGATACCGATGTCACGGAAAATCAGACCATCAACTACACACTGGAGAACATCGATGCGGCTAAGGCGAAGGCGGTCGAGGACGCCTATCGTCGCGCTCGCGGCAATGCCGAAGCTCTAACCCGAATTGCAGGCCGCACCGTAGGAAATCTTTCCTACGCTTCCGTCGATACCTTCGAGCCTGTACCCATCATTCAAGGAAAAGTAATGCAGCCAATGATGATGAGGGCTCAAGCCGAAGCTGCGCCTCCGACCGCTGAATTCACTCCTCAAAGCATCACCGTCACGGCTCATGTCAATGCGTTATTCGAGTTGAAATAATGAGCCCCGACGTGCCGCTTGCGGCGGCAATCCGATGGACTGGCTTCAGCCGCGTTGCTCTGAGAACGCCGCTAATTGGAGCCTTATCGCTTATTTCCTTGGCGACGAATGTTGCTGCGCAATCCTCACCAGCGTCTGCCGTTTATCTCGGTTTCGACCGCAATGTTTACCCTGGAGACGAAAGTCTCCCGATTCTCCGCAAGCATTTTGCTTACTCAGGGTACTGGCTCAACAACCCTCCGGGAGCGACTTCAAATTCATGGGCGGGTAAACGGCAGAAACTTCAGGCCGCGGGTTTCGGCTTCCTCGTCGTGTTCAATGGGCGTAAAGATGCTCAAATCAAAGCAGCAGACCCTGCCGCCCTAGGAAGATCCGACGCCGCCTCCGCGACAACCGCCGGGCAGAAGGAAGGCTTCCCTGCCGGCACGGTGATTTTCCTTGATCAGGAGGAAGGTGGGCGTCTCCTGCCGGAGCAAAAAGAATATGTTTACGCCTGGATCGACGGGGTGAATTCCGCGAATTTTCGCGCTGGCGTCTACTGCTCAGGAATTCCGTTTCGCGAGGGCGGCGGCGCTAACGTAGTCACCGCGCAAGACATCCGCGAAAACGCAGGGGCTCGAACCATTTTGTATTGGATCGCCAACGACGCGTGTCCCCCGTCGCCAGGCTGCACCTTCCGCCCCAGAACGCTAGCCCCTTCTAAGAGCGGAATCGATTTCGCTGACGTCTGGCAGTTCGCGCAATCACCAAAACGCAACGATGTCAGCCGGAATTGCCCTAAGAACTACAATCCCGACGGTAATTGCTATCCGCCAAACACGAAAGTTCACGTTGATCTCGACACCGCGAATTCGCCCGACCCTTCCCACGGCAGATCGCCAGCGCGTTGAGAGAAGCTAAACTCACCTGGACCAGAAACCGGCCATGTCCAACGAGCGCAACCTAGTCCGTGAGAGCTACGATCGGATCGCCGAGGAGTACGCGCGCCGTATTGCCGCCGAGCTTCAGCACAAGCCACTCGATCGCCAGTTGCTCGATCGGTTCGCCACTCAGGTTCGTGCCGGTGGCCCGGTTTGCGATATGGGCTGCGGTCCGGGGCACGTGGCGAGCTACCTCAAGCAGACGGGAGTTTCAGTTTGGGGACTCGATTTGTCCCCAGGCATGGTGGACCAAGCGCGACGACTTAATCCAGACATACAGTTCCGGGAAGGCAACATGCTTGCCCTCAATCTCCCGGACGGATCTCTAGCTGGTATCGCCGCTTTTTATGCGATCGTGAATATCCCCAGGAATTCCCTGCCCGTCGTTTTTTCCGAGATGGCGAGAGTGCTCGAACGGAGTGGAATTCTCCTTCTTGCATTTCACGTCGGCGGTGACGTGCTGCGCGAGGAGGAATTGTGGGGATATCCGATCTCGATGGATTTCTTCTTCTTCCAGACAGCGGAAATCCGAAGACTGCTGCAAGCCACAGGATTCGTGGTCGAAGAAGTAATTGAACGCGATCCCTACCCAGAAGTGGAATACCAAAGCCATAGGGCATACATCTTCGCCCGCAAAGCTTAGGTCCTTCCTCTTCAAAAAACTACTTCGCGCTGGCCACGCGCGTACCGTCAATCTCAATGGCCCGCTGGATCACCATTTCAATCGTGGTGCCGGGCTCGAGCCGAACATCATTGCCCCGCGAGAGCAGTGCGATTGCTGTGCCGACCGCGCCACCGATGCCGGCTCCGATTGCGGCGCCCTTCCCGCCTTGGCTTAGGCCGCCAATCACTGCTCCCGTTCCCGCCGTGCTGGCCACTGTTCCCACTTTCTGGCCCGTTTGGCTATCCTGACGGATCGTCCCTTCCTCGCCCTTCATCGTGGTCTTGTCAGCGCCCGGCACGTTTTCAACTGCTCCCGGCAGCATCACCGTGTAACCACTCGGATAAATCAAAGTCGTGAAATGAATCAGCAGCTCCGCCCGTCCGTGAACCCGGCCAGGACGTCGCAACTGGCTGATCTTGCCCTGCACATAGGTTCCGGCAGGCACAATCACTTTTTCATTCAACACAAACGGAAAATTCGTTTCGGCATAGACCGAATCCCCCACGCGCGCGCTCTTGGTTGAGATCGCATGCTTAAGCGCCACGGGTATCTTCGAGCCCGCGGGAATAGTCAGTGCATGCGTATCAGCCGATTTCACATCGGGTGGATGCGAACTGTTGGGAGCCTGATTGCTCTGCGCGAATGCGAGAGCCGAAAGTAAGATGGCCGCTAAAACACTGCGCATGAAGCCTCCTGACGGAGCCGACCCTGCCCCTCTGACCTAGGATGCGGATGCACTGTGGATTGGTTGTGGAAGGCTGCGACTTGCTCTTCGCCTATAGCTTCCACTACCTCCACACTAGCGCGAGAAGTTTGGCGCTGGGTTTTGACGAGGCCCAGATGCGCCCTGGCCGCACAGTATTACTCTCCCCGCCGCACCTGGTTTTTGCGGACATTGCCCATAAATTGCGATTGCAGTTTTTGCGAGCAAAGTTCTCCGCACACGTGCAGCGTGCCTTCCTTTTGCGCGAGCGCCTCATTCCAAGGGGCGAGGTACAAAACCGGTACCTTGAATTGCTCGATTGAGGTCCACATCAGCCACCAACGATCGTGCGTATGCTTCATGATCCCGCAATTGGGACCAGCACACCGGTAATAGCCCTCTCCGCCCGGTTTACTTCCGTTGTTCGATGTCATGCCTGGCTCCGAAGCGAATTGCACTTGTGAGCACATTGTATCGAAGTCGCCCGACCCTCAATGCCCTGCAAGTACACACTACTTGTAGATGATGTATTTCTCCCGGATCTTTATGAACTCCTGTAGCTTCTCTTGCCAGTCCTGAGCGATGCGGCGGGGATCCTGGCCCTGCGCGATGGCGTCGAACACCGCCTGGCTGACGAGAATGTCCATCATCTTCTCCAGACGCCATTGCTGCGGATACAGCTTATGCAATGCCGCGGCCAATTCTATGCCCAGTTCCGGAGCGTCCAGCGCGTTGCGATCAAGCAAAACAAGATTCACTCCCTCGCATTTTTGTCCGGAATAGTTGCTCGCGCTAGGCGTGAAAGATGTGGGCACAAAGCGCACGCCGGCAATGTCACGGGCATTCAGGTATTGCGCCAACTCTCTGCCTCTGATCCATGGCGCGCCTAACAATTCAAAGGGCGTATCCGTTCCTCGACCGACTGAAACGTTCGTGCCTTCGACTAGGCCCACGCCGGGATACAGTGCAGCTTCCGTCACACTCCGAAGGTTAGGCGAGGGATTTATCCAGGTCAGTCCCGTGGAGTCGTACCAATCGCCGCGCAACCATCCTTCCGTTGGAACGACCTGCAACTTGGCGTTGATGCCGCGTTCGACATTGAACATCTGCGCCAGCTCGCCCATCGTCATTCCATGCCGTACTGGAAGCTGCCAGTAGTTCACGAAACTTTCGCGGCCCACATCGGAGACGGGACCCTGAACGAAAGATCCAGTGATCGGATTCGGCCGGTCCAGAACAACGACCTGCGTGCCGGCCTTTGCTGCAGCTTCCAGGAAATAACCCAGCGTTGTTTCATAAGTATAGAAACGCACGCCGGCGTCCTGTATATCTAGGACGACCGCGTCCAACCCCTTCAGCAGATCAAGCGGCGGCCGGCGCGACGCATCCGTTGCGCCGTAAATGCTGTAGACAGGAATCCCGGTAGCTGCATCTTTGGAATTGGCGACGTCGGTGGTATCCAGCGTTCCCGTCACCCCATGCTCCGGGCTAAAGATCGCTTGCAGCGAAACTCCCGGTGCCTTTGCCAGTACATCGATGGTCCGCTTTCCGTCCGAGTCGACGCCGGTCTGATTAGTCAGCACGCCAATTTTCTTGTTCAGGAGCGACGCGTCCATGAACTCAAAGTTGTGCTCCTCCAGAACATCTATGCCGGACCTTACCGAGCCATTTCGATTCCCAATCCTCCTGCCGCCCGACATCGCTTCGTTGTAGCCGGTAATGCTCTCCCACCGGAGCTTTTCCTTCTCCTTCACTGTGAGCGGCAATGCTTCCGCAACCGCTGTCGCTAGCCGCGTCCGCAACGAGATTGCGTTGCCTTTCCCTCGTGGATGCACCGAGTTCGTGAGCAGAATGATGTAGGTATTAGTCGTCCGATCGATCCACAGCGAAGTTCCGGTAAACCCGGTATGGCCGAATGATCCGACCGGCAATAAATCTCCCCGATTGCTGGAAAATGGTGAATCGATATCCCAGCCGAAACCACGCAGCGAGGTCGCGTTAGGAGCCTGCTGCGGGGTACTCATCTTTTCCACCAGCAGCGAGGACAGTACCTTACTGCCCGAAAGCAGCGCTTGCGCAAATTTCGACACGTCATCGGCTGTCGAGAACAGGCCGGCATGTCCCGCAACTCCGCCCATTCTCCTTGCCGTAGGGTCATGCACGACGCCGCGCAGTATAATTTGGTGTTCGTCGTATTCCGTAGGAGCGATCCTCGGACGCCAGCTGGCGGGCGGCAGAAAACGAGTGTGAATCATGTGCAACGGCTCGAACACATTGGTTGCCGCGTAATTGTCGAGCGTCATACTCGAGACTTTCTCAACCAGCGCTCCCAGCACAATGAAATTGATATCGCTGTAGACGAAGTGTGCTCCGGGCGGCAATTCTGGCGGCTCTAAGAACGCCATGCCGTACGCTGTGGGCTTGCCCGTCCAGGGTGTGTCCAAGTTCAGATCGGGAGCAAGTCCCGAATAATGGGTCAGCAGTTGACGCACCGTAATGTCCTGCTTCCCATTCTGTGCGAATTCAGGGAGATAATGCGCCACCGCATCGTTGGGCTTGATCTTCCCTTCTCCAATCAACTGCATCACGCATGTAGTCGTGGCAATCACCTTGGTCAGCGACGCCATGTCGAAAATCGTGTCCAGCGTCATTTTCTCGCGTCTTGGTTCGAGCGAGCGATATCCAAACGCCTTTCGGTAGACCACCCTCCCGTTGTGCCCAACCACCACCACGGCGCCCGGGATATTGCCCCGCTCAATGGCGTCCTTGATGATGGGATCGATGACAGCGAGACGGCTCTTGGGCGCTGTTTTGCTTGCTGCGGCAACTGGCGCGGCAAGAGCAAGAACATTGAAAGAAAGCAGAAGGACAAAGACACCAATGGCTAGGCGGAAAAGATGTTTGCTCACAAGGATGTAGTTCTTGGAAAAGATGCTCTGAATTTATACAAGCAGCCGAGGAATTCCAAGTGACTCAAGTGATGGGGTGCCGCTTGTGCCAAGTGTGAAGAGTCAGCCCAATGAGCACTCCGACCGGGACTGCCAGCCCTAGAAACCATCTCGCTTCGGGCAACGCTATGCAGAAGATGACTATGCTGCCGGCGGTGAATACCAATCCCATGCCGCCCTTCACCGGTATTCTTGAAATTTGAATTTCAGGACGCCCTTGGTCGGCTTGCGAATCCGCAAGCTTTGACGAGCGCAGCACAAATGCCACCACAATCCCCACCAGCACAGTCGGAACCACGAACCAGCTGAGCGCCGGCTCCAGAGCAAGAACCAGGAGCATCAGTCCAACCCCCAGCACCACGCCGGCCTGTGCGAGCGATGGCCTCCAGTCGAAAGGGACTCGTGTATGCTCCGACGTATTCTGGATCTTCGCCATTTTCCCCATTCTAGTCCGAACTCCTGCAGTTTCTTGTTTGCTTTGCACCTGTTATAACGTCAAGCAGGGCAACCTCGAAAGGACATTATCTGAGCACTACTTCTAAAGCTTCTCCGCGGCTCCCAATTCCCTCATTCGGGGAGCAGGAAGAGCTCTTCGCCCCCGCCTTTCGCGTGCTCGAGGATGCGATCTCAGCGCGTGCCTTCCCCGGTGCTGCTGTTGCTGTGACCCGCGGTGGAAACTTGGTTGTGTCGAAGGGCGTTGGACGTTTCACTTATGAGAACGGTTCCCCGCTCATCGCCGCCGACACGATTTACGACCTGGCCTCCGTCTCTAAAGTCGTCGCAACCACCGCCATGGCCATGATCCTCTATGAACGCGGCGAATTGGACCTGGAAATCCCCGTCGCCTCCGTAGTGCCCGAATTCGCCGGCGAAGATCCACGCCGCGATGAGATCACCGTGCACATGCTTCTCGCCCATTCTTCCGGACTGCCCGCATACGTTAAGCTCTTCGAGCAGGCGCATACGGCCGACGAACTGATGCGGGCCGCGCTTCGTGTCGATCTCACCGCCGAACCGGGAGCCCGCGCGGAATACAGCGATATCGGCTTCATCATCCTGGGCGAACTGCTCGCCCGTTTGTCCGGAGAATCACTCGATCACTTCTGCCGCCACGAAATTTTTGGTCCGCTGGGCATGGCTCATTCGTGCTTTACTCCGCCTTTATCCGCGAGCGCGTCGATTCCGCCGACCGTCAATGACACAACCTTCCGCCATCGCATGATTCAAGGCGAGGTTCACGACGAAAACGCCAGTGTCCTCGGCGGAGTAGCCGGTCACGCCGGCGTGTTTGCTCCAGCCACCGACCTGGCTGCCTTGGCGCATTGCATGCTCTCGGGAGGCGCTCCCATCTTACGTCCGCAAACTGTCGCACTATTCACGCGCCGTGAATTGAATCCCGCAGGCACATCGCGCGCCCTCGGCTGGGATACGCCCTCGTCCCCTTCGCAGTCCGGCAGGTATTTCTCCTCGCAATGTTTTGGCCACCTCGGTTATACCGGAACTTCGCTCTGGATCGATCCTTCCCGGGCGCTGTCGGTTACCTTGCTGACGAATCGCACCTGGCCGGATACCAAGAACCAAGCCATAAAGCAGGTACGGCCTCAGTTTCACGATGCCATTATCGAATGTCTGGAGGCCCAGCGTTGACCTCTCGCAAGCCTGAAGATCTGGCTCGCCTTGGCACGGAACAAGCCAATCGTGCGGCGGCCGACCTCGACCGTAAGTCCGCGCTGCAAATTGTTCGCATCATCAATGCCGAGGATGCCAAGGTCGCACGCGCCGTCAAACGTGCATTGCCGCAAATCGCCCGTGCCATCGACTGGACCGCCGACGCGCTGAATCAAGGTGGTCGCTTGATTTATGTGGGTGCGGGTACCAGCGGGCGCATTGCCGCGCTCGACGCCGCCGAATGTCCGCCGACCTTCAATGTCGACCCCGAGATGGTCCAGTTCATCATTGCCGGAGGCGCTAAGGCCCTCGGATCCGCAGTAGAAGCGAACGAAGATTCCCGCGAACTCGGAGAACGCGAAATAGCAAAAAAGCGTCCGGGCCGAAAGGATGTTGTCATCGGGATAGCGGCCAGTGGTCGAACGCCATTCACGATTGCTGCCGTCGAGTACGCGCGCAAGCGTGGGGCGCGAACTGTGGCAGTCACTTGCAACCCTAAGTCTCCGCTGGAAAGTGCCGCCGAGCTGGCAATTGTGACCGAAGTTGGCCCCGAAGTGGTTGCCGGGTCCAGCCGCATGAAGGCAGGTACTGCGCAGAAAATGGTGCTGAACCTGATCTCGACCGGAGCCATGACCCGCCTGGGCTACGTTTATGGAAACCTCATGGTCAACGTGCATCCCAAGAACTTCAAGCTGACTGAGCGCGCCCTCGGCATCATCAGCAACATAACAGGAGAGAACCGCACAGCCGCCGAAGGCATCCTAAAGGCCGCCGGAAGCGTTCCGGTTGCCATTGTGATGCATCAGGCAGCCGTGACTCGCTCCCAGGCTGAAAGGGCGCTACAGTCGACCGGCGGCAATGTACGCCGTGCTATTGCACTATCGCAGGCAGGCCATAACGAAAGTGCATGAACCTGCATTTCTCGTCTGCGTTCCACAGGTCGAATCGCTACAATAAGCCTTCGCGCCAGATCGGACGGTTCATGGGGTCTATTTAAGGAATTACCTGGATATGGATAAGTTGGTCATTCGCGGCGGGAACCCGCTGCTCGGCACCATTCGCGTGAGTGGCGCCAAAAACGCCGCCCTGCCTGCTATGGCCGCAGCTCTGCTTACCGAAGAGCCGGTCGTGCTCGAGAACATTCCGCAGGTACGCGACATCGAGACCACTCGCAAGCTGCTCGCCGCTATGGGAGCGGATGTCGAGCTGGGATACGGTCGCGCCCAGCACCGCACCACCATCTCCTGCCGCAATCTCGCCTCGCCCGAAGCTTCGTACGAACTGGTCAAGACCATGCGTGCTTCCACGCTCGTACTAGGACCTCTGGTAGCGCGCTGCGGGCGAGCTCGTGTTTCCCTTCCCGGCGGATGCGCCATCGGCGCACGACCCATCGACCTTCATATCAAGGGACTCGAACGGCTCGGTGCCCAAATCACCCAGGAGCATGGATACGTTGAAGCCAGCGCCAAGCGCTTACGTGGCGCCGAAATCGTATTCGACAAGATCACGGTTACCGGGACTGAAGACCTGCTCATGGCTGCTGCCCTGGCCGAGGGTGAAACCATCATGCAGAACTGCGCCCGCGAGCCCGAGGTCGCGGACCTGGCCGATCTGCTCAACAAAATGGGCGCCAGGATTGAGGGCGCCGGCACCCCTACCATTCGCATTCAAGGCGTCGAGCGGCTGCACGGCGCCCGCCACCGCATCATTCCCGATCGCATTGAGGCAGGCACGTTCATCGTTGCCGGCGCGCTGACCGGGGGCGACCTGAATGTAGTCGGCTGCGATCCAAACCATTTGACTGCTGTTCTGCAGAAGCTGGAAGAAACCGGGGTGAAGATAGCGCACAATCAGGACACCATCCGTGTCGTCGGGCACGGAGACCTAAAGGCGGCCGATATGGTGACCGAGGAGTATCCCGGCTTTCCTACTGACATGCAGGCGCAATATATGGCGCTCGCGACACAGGCGCAAGGCACCTCGGTTATCACCGAAAATATCTTCGAGAATCGTTTTATGCATGCGCAGGAACTTGTGCGCATGGGAGCCAACCTCAAGATTGAAGGTCGCCGCGCCATTGTGCGCGGCCGGACCGAACTAAGCGCCGCCGCCGTGCTTGCCTCAGACCTGCGTGCATCGGCCTCGCTGGTCATTGCAGCCCTGGTCGCAGATGGCGAGACCATCATCGATCGCGTCTACCACATCGATCGCGGCTACGAGCACATCGAAGAAAAGCTGCGCGGCGTCGGAGCCCAAATCCGCCGCATCGGCGAAATGCTCCCCAAGAGGGTTGCAGCGCCGGTTGTCCGGGCCTGAACTTTGGTAGCGCACCAGTTCCCATGTCATCCCGACTGACGCGAAGGACCTTTGCACTGACACGGCATCGCCGTCATTGCTTCCCTCCGCATGCGTCATACAGACAGGCTTTAACTGCGCCCAAACGCCCCGTATTAGGTTGTCATTCCGAACGGCTTCAGCCGTGAGGAATCTGCTCTTCACCGCCAATAAAAAAAGCCCCCGCTGACAGCGGAGGCTCGGATCCTTCCAGTCGCCTTACTTCACTTTGGCAAAGATGATAACCAGCGTGTACAGCGCCAGCGACTCGATCAGCGCCAGACCCAGAATCAGCGCCAGCTGGATTCCCGGACGTGCCGCTGGATTGCGGGCCAAACCCTCGGCCGCCGCCGCTGTCGCCTTAGCCTGCGCCAATCCGCAAACTGCCGACGCAATCGCCATCGAAAACCCGGCGGTGATTGCGACCCAGTTGGTGGGCTCAGCCGCGCCCCCCTGGGCGAATGCCGGCATGGCGAAGCACATCGCCGACAGCGCCATGAACAAGTAGCTCAACTTCCTCATGTGGTGTTCCTCCTATAAATTGGGTGCTTGCCGCACCCCTTCTCGCCGCCAGTGGGTGGTTGACGTCATCCTCGTGCAGACGCCCTCACGCTAGCAGCCAGATTCGTGTTCCAGTTTCAAGCACGTCTGGCGAGCCTGATTACCTGCCACTTACCCGAAACTGGAAACTTGAAACCTCAGTGCTCTTCTGCTACCGCCCCGGCCAAGTACACGGTCGTCAGCAGCACAAAAATGTAGGTCTGCAGGAATGAAACGCCAATGTGCAGACCGAGAAACAGAATCGGAACTCCAATCGGGACCAGGGAGAAGAAGACAAGCGTCACCATGTCGCCCGCGAACATGTTGGCGTAAAGACGAATTGTCAGCGAGAGCACGCGTGCAAGATGGCTGATGAGTTCAATGGGAATCATCAGCGGGGCCAGCAGAGGCATAGGCCCGGCAAAATGCTTCAGGTAGCTGACTCCGGCGTGCTTGAACCCTTGTGCATGGTAATAAAAGAAGGCGCAAATGGCGCACCCCAGCGGCACCACGGGACTGGCTCCCGTCGGCGACTCAAAGCCTGGAATCAAGCCAATCAGATTACTGATCAGGATATAAAATGCCAATGCCACCAGGAACGGGGTGAATCCCGAGCTGTGATGGCCGATGATCTCTTCGCTCTGGCCGTTGATAAAGCCGTGTACGCCTTCAAAAATGTGCTGCAGCGCGCCCGGCCGGTCTACCGATAACCGGCTGCGCACAATAACGAAAAGCAGCGTGAGGAAAACTACAACCAGCACCTGCATGGCGACCGCGTTGCTAATTGGAGCTTGCGGGTATTGCGGCTGTACATGAACCGCTCGTAACAATGCAGTCACCGGCCCCGCCAGCGCATGATTCAGAATTTCGGTGACCCATAGTTGTTCAGGCATAGATCAGTCCTTCATCAATCGAGCGCTTGCAGCCCTGCCGGCTTACGTGGGTACGGGCGCCCTCACCCGTACGGCGGAGCACAGCTACGCAATTTCGAATCACGGGCCCACCGCACGGTTAAGAATTTCGACCCAGAGTTGTTCAGGCATAAATCAGTCCTTCATCAATCCAGCGCGTGGAGCCATGTCGGCTCACGTAGGTACGGGCGCCCTCGCCCGTACGGCGGAGCACAGCTCCGCAATTTCGAATCACAGGCCCACCGCACGGTTGAGAATTTCGACCCAGAGTTGTTCAGGCATAAATCAGTCCTTCATCAATCCAGCGCGTGGAGCCATGTCGGCTCACGTAGGTACGGGCGCCCTCGCCCGTACGGCGGAGCACAGCTCCGCAATTTCGAATCACAGGCCCACCGCACGGTTGAGAATTTCGACCCAGAGTTGTTCAGGCATAAATCAGTCCTTCATCAATCCAGCGCGTGGAGCCATGCCGGCGCACGTGGGTACGGGCGCCCTCGCCCGTACGGCGGAGCACAGCTCCGCAATTTCGATTGATTCGCTCTAGTCTCACGTCAAACCGCGTGGCGCACGACCAGCACAAGTTGTAGGGAATGCTCAAAGTCCACGTGCTACGGCTACATAAACTTCGTAACCGGCTTCGCACGCGATGGCCGCTACGGGCAGGAACAGGCCCGCAAATAGCCCATAGAGACTCGCGGGAGAAACACTCAATATAACATAGGCCGCTAGAGCCATCAAAAGGTAGCGAAGCACGAATCGCAACACGATTCCCTTCGCAGACTGCGTCTTTCCCGTATTCGTAATGCGCTCGGCCATGGCGCTGATCACGCGCTTCAACCAGTGGAAATTTACGTAGGCGATCGCACATCCGAGCGCCACTCCTAGCGCTGCACGTGGTCCGAAACGCCACAAAGCAATCGCAAGTGCCACCATAGCAATGGCAACCATCGACCAGCGGATCCGCTCCAGCGCCCCCGAATAAAAGGCTTCGGATTCGACGGAACTCTGCGCCGTCACGCGAGTTCCTCCGGGTTCAACGTACTCCGGTCCTCTCCTGAATTGTGCGGTCCGATGATGCCGTATTTTTCAACAAGGAACTGTTGCACGCGTTTGGGGAGCGACTCTGCGAGTTCTTGCCACGTCAGGACCTTGCAACGCATTCTGACCTCGTGGGGGCGGACACAGCTCATGACCGCATACCACGCCTCGAGCAGATCGGGTCGACGAGCATCAAGCATCACACAAAACGAACAATGGTTAGCGTACGCAGCCAGCACGTTTCTGATCAGCTGATAGGACAGATACGAATCCTCGCGCCGCGGCAGCGTCGTAACCTCGAACACCGCATCGAAATCGCGGTACGATTCCACCATCTCAGCCGCCTTGCTCTGGAAATCTGCTTCGGTGAGCTTCGCTTCGACCAGTAAATCTCCAACCTTCATATCCACTTCAGTGCGATCGAATCTGTTGTGACTCAGCGGTACCCGCGCTCGGAATCCAAACTCCGGGCCAATACCCAGCTCAACACCAAGCAGATCACAAACGGTCTTCGTTTTCATCACGCCCGGGTAGCAGAAGATATTCATCAAAAGCGCGTCAGAGCTATTGCAAGAGTCGAGCTCTCGCCACCGGAGTCCTTCACGTGGAAGCGCCTGATACGCCGATGTGTGTGGCTTAGCCAGTCGTTTGTGCCATCTGTCATTTTTCAGAATCGCGCGATAACTTGCTGGCAAGAAGTTGCCGTGCTCCGCAGTCTCTTCCGATCGCATGTAACAGACGGCGGGTGTTCCACCACGGCTCTCACGGCAGTCCAACCCGAACCGGCGTGCATAGTCCCGATTTCGGATACTCAACTCACGTCGCAGTGCCGTGGCGTAAGAACACCTGCCGGTGATATGCGTGGCACCCATTCATGGAAGAGGATACAACGGGAACGGCAGATTACTCATTTGACTCGGACGACATCACGGTGCGGATCAGCTCCACAAATCCAGCGACGATACCCAGCAGCAGCCCCGCTAAATAAAGCCACGTCGTATGCAGCCACTTGTCGAGAGCCACGCCAATCAACCAGCCGACGAAGGTAGCGGCAGGCAAAACCAGTCCGAGCTGGCTGTAGCGGGCCAGCTGAACCCATAGCTTCTTATCGGAGTTTGGTTTTTCGTCCGGCACTTAACTAAATCTGTCATCCTGAGCGAAGCAGCCTTTTTCGCCCGGCGAAAAAAGCTGCGAAGTCGAAGGACCCACACCGCCGCGACCACCACTGCCGTCTCAGGGAATTCTAAACGTAAGCAGCACAGGGGAATTATGGCAGGCGGGTCTGGGCAGCCGGCACGCGCCTACCGCACCAAATTCGCTATCGCAGGATTACGGACAATCCCCAACGACCAGTTCACCGCCTGGATAAACGGCTCCGGGTACACGCCAATCACCACCGTAGCGATCGCGGTGACGCCCAAAGTTGCCGCCATGGGCAGCCCAATCGAGACTGGCTCTTTATCCACCGCTTGCCGCATGAACATGGCGTTTCCGATGCGCATGTAGTAGTACAGGCCAAACACGGCGTACAACACGGCCAATGACGCCAACACGTAGTGCCCGGTCTCGATCAGACCGAGAAAGATGAAGTACTTGCCCCAAAAGCCTGCCAGGGGCGGAATTCCCGCCAATGACAGCAGGAACACCAGCATCAATACTGCTTCCGTCGGTGCTCGCGAAAACAGGCCCGCGATATCGTCGATCTCATCGCCAATCACTTCCCGGCGGCGCAGCGATGTAATCACCGCGAACGCGCCCAGGTTCATGAAGGTGTAGACCAGCAGGTAAATCAGGATGCCTTTGATGCCATCGACCGCGCCCTCGCTTCTTCCCCCGCCATAAGCCACCAGTCCCAGCAACATGTACCCGACATGCGCGATCGACGAATAGGCCAGCAGGCGTTTCAGATTGTTCTGGGTCAACGCGGCGAGGTTCGCTCCGGTCATCGTAATGATCGAAACAAAGATCAGCAGCGGAACCCAGACCTTCTGCAGCGGATACAGACCCATTGCCAACACGCGCAGCAACATGGTCCACGCCGCCGCCTTCACAGCAACCGACATGAATCCCGTGATGCTGGTGGGAGCGCCTTCGTAGGCATCCGGCGCCCACTGATGAAATGGCACGGCAGCGATCTTGAAGAACAGGCCCGTGCACACCGTGACCAGCGCTAATGCCGCAACCGGGTCAACATGGCCCCCGGCTTTCAGAACCTGGTTACCGAGTTCATGCCGGATGAACAGCAGGTTGGTGCTCCCGGTCAAGCCGTATAACAGCGACAGTCCGTAGGCGAATATTCCCGACGAGAATGCTCCCAGCAGCAGGTACTTCAACGCCGCTTCATTTGACCTGCGGTCGCGTCTCAGAAATCCCACCAGCACGTAGGTTGAGATCGCCATCAGTTCCAGGCCAATGAAGATCAGCACGATATCGACGCCAGCCGCCATGCACATCATGCCGACCACAGCAAACAGCATGAGCGCGTAAAACTCGCCATGGTGCTCGCGCTCCACGTCCATATAGTGGACGGACATCAGAATCGATAGCCCGGCGGCGGCTAAAAACAGGTACCAGAAGTAGAGGGTGAAGTGATCCACCAGCATCGAGCCCACGAAAGCCATCATGCCGGGCTGATGGGCGCGCTCTAGCGCCTGTTGAATCCTGAACACACCAAACGCAGCAAACAGCACCCCGACAAATGCGGTCACGGCATTGGCCCACTTCCATTCCGTGGGAAGCATCAGATCAATCAGCAGAATGCCAAGCGCAAAAATCGTCAGCAGCATCATGGGAAGCGACATCAGGTAGTCGCTGCGCTCGAACATCTGCGAAATCGGAGGCACTATTTCGCTCCCTTCCCTGGCGCGGGCACGGCAACTGCTTCGTTCACCTGCGACGAGGGCAATGCGGCATTCACCATCCCGGACTTCGGGTAATCCGGCCGGACGGTCATCACAAGCTGGTTCACCGGCTGCTCGAGAATCTCAAAGAACGGCTTGGGGTAGAGCCCAATCCAGAACGCCGCAATCACCAGCGGAGCGAAAGTCAGAATTTCGCGCGGCGTGAGATCAATCAGCTTCTCGTTTTTCGGGTTGGTTACCGTTCCAAAAAATACGCGTTGGTAAAGCCACAGCAAGTATGCCGCCGCCAGGATCACGCCCAGAACCGCCCATGCCGCCCACATGCGGTTCTCCATGAACGTTCCCTGCAGGATCGTGAATTCGCCCACAAACCCATTCAGCAGGGGCAATCCCATCGACGACAGAAACATGATCATCGTGATGGTTGCGTACACTGGCATGACGTTCGAAATGCCGCCATATTCCGCAATCTCCCGCGTGTGCCGCCGCTCATACAGAATGCCGACGATCAAGAACAGTGCGCCGGTCGATATGCCGTGATTGATCTGCTGCAGCACCGATCCGCTCAATCCCGCCGGATTGAGCGCGAAAATTCCCAGCGTGCAGAAACCCAGGTGGCTGACCGACGAGTACGCCACCAGTTTCTTCATATCTTTCTGCATCAGCGAGACCAGTGCCCCGTAGACGATTCCGATGATCGATAAACCAATCATCCATCCCCGCACCTTGGGATGAATCACCACGCTCGGGAAGAAGGGCAACGCAAATCGCACAAATCCGTACGTTCCCATTTTTAACAGGACGCCTGCCAGGATCACTGAGCCGGCAGTCGGCGCTTCCACGTGAGCGTCGGGCAGCCAGGTATGGAATGGAAACATCGGGACTTTGATCGCAAACGCCAGGAAAAACGCGACAAATAGCAGGATGGCGAACGTCGATCCATACGCAGGATCATGGAAAATCTTGGGCGCCGTCTGATACAGCGCCTCAATGCTGAAGGTGTACGTACCCGTTTGTTTGAAGTTATAGAAGTAGAGGAACAGCACAGACAGCAGCATCAGCACTGAGCCGGCCAGGGTGTACAGGAAGAACTTAATCGCGGCGTACAGCTTCCGCGGCCCGCCCCAGATCCCGATCAGCAGATACATCGGAACCAGCATGGCTTCCCAGAAGACAAAGAACAGAAAGAAATCGAGGGCCATGAAGACGCCCAGCATGCCGGTCTGCAACACCAGAAACCAGATGTAATATTCTTTCACCCGATCCTGAATCGCCGTCCAGGAAGACAGGATGGAGATCCATCCCAGCAGCGTGGTCAGCATGATCAGCAGAAACGAAATGCCGTCGATGCCCAGCACGTAACCAGCCCCGATCGAAGGTATCCAGTTGTTCGGAGCGCCTTCCATGAACTTGAAGCCGGGCTGAAAGCGCAGCGCCCAGAACCACGGCACCAGCGGCAGCGAGATCAGCAGGCCCGCGAGTGCAAAGATATTGGCAATCCAGCGGATCGCATCCTTGTTCTCTTTGGGCACCATGAGGAGCAGAAACGCGCCCACCAGCGGCGTGAAAAGAACTATCGAAAGAATGTGGTTGTACATAAGAGCCGTTTTCGGTGCTCACTTTCGAGTTAGCGACGGCCAACCTCACCGAAGCGAGTAGTAATAAACGAAGCCCAGCAGCCCAATGATCATCACCAGCGCATACCACTGAACCAATCCCCACTGCAGCAACCGCGCGGGATAAGACAGCAACCTCGCCAGAATCGCCGGGCCATTCACCAGCAGGCCGTCGATCACCCACTTATCCCACCAGTTGGAGATCGAGGCGGCAAATCGCGTGATCCAGCCCGCACCATTCACGGTGCCATCAATGATGTGGGAATCGAACCATGACGAAGCTTCGCCCAGTCCCATCACCCCAAGCCGCACGTCGCCCACTTTGCGTCGGCCCGTGAAGGCGTAATCGTAGGCTTCATCCACGTAGTACTTGTTAAGCAGCGTCGCGTAAACCGGCGGCATCTTCGCTGCAATGGGCTCGACGTATCCCTTGTCTGCGTGACGATACGTTCTCCACGCCAATCCCCAACCAGCAAAAGCCAGCCCCAGCGACAAGGCCATCAGCCCGTACTCAGTAAAATTTCTCTGCTCAGCCGCCTTTTCTCCGGCAGCCAATTGTGCCGGTCTTTCCTGCTCCAAGACGCCGGCCTCTCGAGCGAACACCGGCTCCAGGAATTTCTCAAAGCGGTTCGAGCCGCCGAGACTGTGCGGAACGCCCAACAATCCAGCAAAAATGGAACACGCCGCCAGAATCACGAGTGGCGCTGTCATCGACTTGGGCGACTCGTGGATATGGTGCTCCACCTCATGGCTCATCCGCGGGCGCCCATGAAATGTCAGGAACATCAGGCGAAACATATAGAACGCCGTCATCAATGCCGTGGCCACGCCGATGAGCCACAGAAAACGATATGCCCCGCCTTCCGACGACCAGGCCTGCCACAAAATCTCGTCTTTTGAGAAGAACCCTGCGAACGGGAAGATACCTGCAATCGCCAGGGTCGCGATGAACATGGTCCAGTGCGTGACCGGAGTTCGACGATGCAGATCGCCCATGTTGCGCATGTCCTGCTCACCGCTCATGGCATGGATCACCGAGCCTGATCCCAGGAACAACAACGCTTTAAAGAAGGCGTGCGTGAAGACGTGGAACACGCCTGCCGCAAAAGCTCCCACGCCTAACGCAAGGAACATGTACCCAAGCTGCGAGACGGTTGAATACGCGAGCACGCGCTTGATGTCGTTCTGCACCAGCCCGATCGACGCGGCGAAGATTGCGGTCAGCGCTCCCACAATCGCAACCGTTTTCATCGAAGTTGGCGCCAGCACGAACAACGCATTCGAACGCGCCACCATGTACACGCCCGCAGTAACCATCGTTGCGGCATGAATCAGCGCAGAAACCGGCGTCGGCCCTTCCATGGCGTCAGGCAGCCAGATATACAAAGGAAGCTGAGCCGACTTGCCGCATGCGCCCACGAATAACAACAGCGTCGCTGCCGTAATAATCGGATCGCCAATCTGGAAGTGTCCGCTGTGCGCCAGCCGGTTCACGTCCACGAACCGCAACGATCCGAAGTACCACGCTATGGTAAACATCCCGAGCAGGAAGCCAGCATCTCCGATGCGGTTAACGATGAATGCCTTGTTTGCCGCGTCGCTGGCCGATTTGCGATGAAAGTAGAAACCGATCAGCAGGTACGAGCACAGACCCACGCCTTCCCATCCCACAAACATGAGCACGTAGTTGTTGCCCAGGATGAGTGTGAGCATCGAGAACATGAACAGGTTCAGGTATCCGAAGAAGCGGTAATACCCACCCTCGTGCGCCATGTAACCGGTCGAATAAATGTGGATCAGCATTCCCACGCCGGTCACAAACAGCAGCCATATGCTGGAGAGTGGATCGAGCAGGAAACCGGCGTCCGCCTGAAACGACGCCAGTTTGCTATCGTGGGTTACATAATTGAAGTGGCCGGTGTCCGTCCCCAGCCATGTGTATATGACCTTCTGAAAAGGTTGCCCGGTTCCGTGAGCGAGTTCCGAGTACTGCCACACCGATCCGCACGCCCAAATGAATGCCAGCACAACCGCCCCGACGCAAACCGCATTGACCGCCGACTTCTGCATCTTGCGGCCGAAAAAGAACATGATCGCCGCGCCAATCGCGGGCAACAGCGGTATCAACCAGATCTTGTCTAAGAAGAACATTATGATTGCTGCTTCTTCACCACTTCAACAAATCCACTTCGTCCACGTTCACGGTTTCCCGGTTTCGGAAAAACGCGATCAGGATCCCAAGCCCCACCGCCGCTTCTGCGGCCGCATCCGTAATCACGAAAATCGCAAACACCTGCCCTTGCAATCCCCACAATCTCGAGAACGCCACCAGGTTCAGATTGACGGCATTCAAGATCAACTCGATCGACATCAAAACAATCACCACGTTGCGTCGAGTGAGCACCCCAATCGTACCCAGCGCGAACAGCGCCGCCGCCAGAATCAGATAGTGAATCGGTGTGATTGCTGGCATTTTCAGCTCTCGGTTCCCTGTTCTCCGCTCATATACGTTTTTTCGCCATGACCACTGCGCCCACAATCGCAACCAGCAACAGCAACGAAGCAATTTCAAACGAGAGCATGTACTGTCCGTAAAGAAGATTTCCTACGTCTTGGGTATTGCTGGCCTCCGGCAGTTGCATCGGCGCCTTTTGCGCGATCTGCCGCAGCAACGGACTCTTGGTCAACACCCATACAAAAAGAAGACCGGTCACGACCGCTGCCAGCAAGCTTACGATCCACTGCTTATTGAACTGCTTTTCCTTCTCCGCGCGTCCAATATTCACCAGCATGATGACAAACAGGAATAGCACCATGATTCCGCCGGCGTACAGAATGATCTGAACGCCTGCCACAAACGGCGCATACAGCATCACGTAAATTCCCGCCAGCGCGAGAAGCGTGAGAATCAGCGCCAGCGCCGAGTGCACCGGATTGCGCCGCGTGATCACCAGCACTCCGCCCAGCAAAGCTAATCCCGAGAGCAAGTAAAAGAAAAACGAGGTGGCGACGGGCGTCATTTAATCGTCACCCCCAGCACCGCCGTGAAGATCAGCACGCCAATGGCGGTCGGCAGCAGCACCTTCCAGCCCACCTTCATCAACTGATCGAAGCGGTAACGCGGGAACGTGGCGCGGTACCAGATGTACAGGTACATGAATACAGCGACCTTGGCGATGAACCAATATATGTCCTCAATCCGATCGCGGACTGGTGGTATGAAGAGAATCAAACCAATCAGCCCCAATGCGCCGGCAAAGCCGGCCAACCCCAGCGTCTCCGCCTTGAAATAAGGATGTTTCGGCATCCGGATCACGCCCAGGAACGCGAATCCTGCCAGGATCAAAAACGTAAAGCCCGGAAAGAGCGAGAACACGAAGTCCCAACCCGAGCCGCTCAGGGCGTTCGGAAACGGCCGCAACCACCCTCCCAGCCATAACGTCACGGCAACGGAGGAAACAGCAATCATGGCCGCATATTCGCCCAGCATAAATAAGGACCAGCGGAACCCGCTGTACTCGGTGTGGAACCCGGCCGTGAGTTCCGACTCAGCTTCGGGCAAATCAAACGGCGCGCGATTGGTTTCCGCCACCATCGCGATCGCAAAAATCCCTAGAGCCACGAACCCAAGTGGGAAAAACTTGAACGCAAACCAGATTCCCTGCTGCTGCTGTGCCTGCACGATCCCGATCATGCTCAGCGTGCCCACACCCTTGTCGTTCAGGCTGGTCATCACGACCGCCGAGACCACCGCCATGCCCATCGCCACTTCATACGAGATCATCTGTGCGCTCGACCGCAGCGCTCCCATCAAGGGATAGTTCGAATTCGACGCCCATCCCGCCATGACGATCCCGAGCACGCCCAGCGACGACACTCCTAGCATGAACAGGATTCCAATATTCATGTCGGTGATGGCGTGAGTTGGCCCGAATGGCACAACGATGTAGGTCGTGAATGCCGCCATCACGACCATGAATGGTGCGGCCCAGAAAACTGCCTTGTCAGCGCGGTCGGGAATGATGTCTTCTTTCAGCAGCAGCTTGATCGCGTCGGCGATTGGCTGCAACAGCCCATGCGGACCGACCCGCATCGGCCCCAGCCTGACCTGCATATGCGCCAGGGCCTTCCGCTCCAGCCAGTTCATCGCCACCACTGCCAGCGAGATTCCGGCAAACACCACCATGATGTAGACGAATGCCCAGAACACGTTCCCAGCCTGTCCGGGCGTTACATTGCTGTTGAGATACGAGGTGATGTAGTTCAGCATCAGCGGTCCACCTCGCCAAGAACAATATCGAGGGTGCCAATGACCGCGATGACGTCAGCCACCAACGCCCCGCGTACCATCAGATCGAGTGCCTGCAAGTTCACGAACGAAGGCGGGCGCACGCGAATGCGGTAGGGCTGCGTCGACCCGTCACTCACGATGAAGTATCCCAACTCTCCCTTGGGCGCCTCGATCGAGTGATAAATCTCGCCCACGGGCGGCTTAATGACCTTCGGCACCTTGGCCATGATCGGCCCTTCCGGAATCCGCTCCACGGCCTGGCTGATGATTCGCAGCGATTGTCGCATCTCCACCAGCCGCACCAGGTATCGGTCATATGTGTCGCCGTTCTGGCCGGTAGGAATTTCGAAGTCAAATTCAGAGTAATTCGCGTAGGGCTGCGCCTTGCGAATATCCCATTTCACGCCGCTGGCGCGCAGCACAGGTCCAGTCACGCCCAGTGCAATGCAATCTTTGGCAGAAATGTACCCCACGCCCTTCGTCCGCTCCACCCATATGCGGTTCGTGGTGAGCAGCTCTTCGTACTCGTCAATCTTGGGCGTGACGAAATCGACAAATTTCTTCACGTCGCGTTCGAAACCGTCATAGGTTTCGTACAAGCACCCGCCAATCCGGAAAGCATGCGTCGTCAGGCGGGCCCCGCAATACTTCTCGAAAATCTTGAGGATCTCCTCCCGGTCGCGGAAGGTGTAGAAGAGCGGCGTCATCGCGCCGATATCGAGGGCATGCGTTCCGAGCCAGAGCTGGTGGCTGGCAATCCGGTTTAGTTCCGTCAAAATCACACGAACATAATTTGCGCGCGGCGGAGCCTGGACGTTAAGCAGCTTCTCCACTGCCTCGCAATAGCCCAAGCCATTGGAGACCGCCGCCACATAATCCATGCGGTCGACGTAGGGATTGAACATCGTATAGGTGCGATGTTCGGCAATCTTCTCGACACCCCGGTGCAGGTATCCGATCACGCATTCCGTGCCCAGCACCTTCTCGCCATCGAGCTTAAGAATCACGCGCAGCACGCCATGCGTCGCCGGGTGCTGCGGCCCCATATTAATAATGAGTTCGTTGGAATCGAGGAAGGTCTCGTCCCGTTCGCCGAGCTCGAGATGCGAAAGGTATTTCGTCGCGTCGGCTGTCATTGCCCGCTCTCGATCCCGAGGTTGATCTGCACCCACTCTTTATCCTGCTCGATGATGCCGTAATCTTTGCGCAGCGGATGCCCTTTCCAGCCGTCGGGCAACAAAATCCGCTTCATGTCCGGATGACCCTCGAACTTGATCCCAAACATGTCGAAGACTTCCCTCTCCAGCCAGTTCGCAGTAGGCCAGATGTTACTGACCGTTGGAAAAGTCTCGTTTTCCGCGATCATCGTCTTCACTCGCACCCGTTCGTTTCGCGGAAATGAATAGAGGATCCAAACCAGGTCAAATTGTTTCTCGCGTTTGGGATAGTGGACCGCCGTCACGTCGACACAGTAGTCGAACTCTTCCTCGTCGCGCATCACTTGCAGCAACTCGAATGTGAGCGAGGAATCCGCCACGATGTAGTTTTGTCCCAGGTAGGTGAGAGCCTCGATCCCCGAACCATACTGACCCCTGAGCTTGTTCACCATCCCCGATTCCCAAGCAACTGGCACGGGCCCGGTCGGCTTAGGAGGCGCAGCCGCAGGAGCCGGAGGCTTCGTCGGAGGCGTGGCCCCGGCACTCTCAGGACCTCCGGGTTTGGGCGGAGCCGCTGGCTTGGGCTCGCTGGTCGAGGTGGGCGCTGGATTCGAAACGGGTGCTGGCTTGTCTGCGGGAGGAAGTGGTTCTACCGACCCGGACTGCTTTCCCGCCCCCGGCTTCTGCTCGTTCCCGGGCGGCGGAGGCGAGCTGGACTTGTTTTCGTCAGCCATGCTGCGAAGGCTCGAACCTCTCTGGTTGCAACTACTTGCAGGACGTTAACTTCTAACAGCTTGCTTCTGCACTGTCAACGGACATCGATCACTGAAACCTGTGATTGCACCTTCCGTTGTGCGGCTTTCTTCATGTACTCGCAACTAACCTGTCATCCTGAGCGAAGCATTTCTTCGCTCCGTTAATCCTGTCATCCTGGGCGAAGCAGCTTTCTTCGCTCGCGAAGAAAGCTGCGAAGTCGAAGGACCCCAACCCCGTTTGCATGACCACAAGCACGCCAGGGAATTCTCCCGTAAAAGAATGCCTCCAGGTTCACGTCTTCGCTTGCGAACTCAAGCTATGACACTCCTATGCTCCGCCCTTCTGATATCTCTCAATCAAATCCCGTATCCTCTCCGCATCGCCCTTCCTGTGCCCATGGCTCAAAATCGGATTAGTGCCTCCGGCCGAATCAATCCGAATCTCCGACCAGAACACTCCAGTCGATATCTGCACCGACGCCACCTTAGACACCGCGATACTCTCCTGGTTGCTCCCAAACAGGCGCCGCTTGATGCGCAACACATGCTCGGGATTGACTACGATCAGTGTCGGAAAAAACAGGTTGCCGCGAGTCAGGCGGCTTGCCGCGAAGGTCTCTCCTTGAACTGGCGAACCTGTCATGAACTTGGGCTACACCCACTCCAGGGCGCCCTTTTTCCAGATCCAAAGGTAGCCAATCACCAGGATGCCCAGGAAGATGAACATCTCCAGCAGTCCAAACAACCCGAGCGCCTTGAACTGCACGGCCCAGGGAAACAGGAAGATGGTTTCCACATCGAAGACCACAAACAGGATGGCGACTATGTAGTAGCGAACCGTGTAACGGCCCCGGGCGCTGTCCACCGGATCAATCCCGCACTCGTAAGGCATCAGCTTGGTCCGGTTTGGGTTCTCCGGACGCACCAGCTTTGCCGCCAAAAGCGTCAGCGGCAAAAGAACGGCGATCACTCCCAGGAAGATAAAGATAGGTACGTAGTTCTGCGGCATGCGGCCCCTCGCACCCCTATAAAAGGTCTTGCTGTTTGGAAACTATGAAGCCGTTAATAGTACCGCTGAACGGACATGGCTTCAACCGGCTGATTTGGTTCAGCCACCGCGCTCCTGACGTAGCGATCTGATCGGCGGCCCCAACCGCACCATTTATAATCTCCGTTTCCCATTTCACTCGCGAACTCGCAGCTGCGGGCGCGCAATTATTAAGGACCCCTTGGCACTCGACGACAAGATCTACGACCTCCGCCGCGACAAGATCAAACAGATTGAAGCGCTCGGACAAGAATCCTACCCGCGCAAATACGACTTCACTCACAGCATTCCGCAAGTCCTCGCGGAGTACTCTGCAAAAACCGCGGAAGAGTTGGAGCACTCGCGCGTCAACGTGCGCGTCGCCGGCCGCATCATGGCGATTCGTCTCATGGGCAAAGCCGGATTCGCTCACCTCCAGCAGGCAGGCCAAAGGCTCCAGATCTATGTGAAAAAAGACGCAGTCGGTGACCAGGGCTTTGATCTCTACAGATTGCTCGACCTCGGCGATCACATCGGCGTCAGCGGCTACCTGTTCCGCACGCGTACCGGCGAACTCACCGTGCATGTCGAGCAAATCACTTTCCTTTCCAAGGATCTTCTGCCCCTTCCCGAAAAATGGCATGGTCTTACCGACGTCGAACTTCGCTATCGCCAGCGTTACGTCGACCTGATCATGAATCCAGAAGTGCGCGAAGTCTTTCTCAAACGCAGTCGCCTGATCCAGTCCTTCCGCCGCTTCATGGATGGGCATGGCTTCGTGGAAGTGGAGACTCCCATGATGCAGCCCATCGCCGGAGGCGCAGTTGCCAAGCCCTTCATAACCCATCACAACACGCTCGACATGGACCTGTTCCTGCGCATCGCTCCGGAACTTTACCTGAAGCGGCTCACGGTGGGCGGGCTCGACCGCGTTTACGAGATCAATCGCAACTTCCGGAACGAGGGTATTGGATGGCGTTGGAACCCCGAGTTCACCATGCTCGAGTTCTATCAAGCCTACGCCGATTTCCGCGACGTCATGCAGCTCACCCAAGACCTTCTCTCTCAAGCTGCAAAGGACGTCACCGGAAGCACAAAAGTTAAATTCGGTGAGCACGAGATCGATTGGGGCAAGTGGACCGTGATGACAATGCGTGAATCAATCATCCATTACTGGCCTGAAGCAGCAGGCCCCAAGCCCGAGATCGCTGACTTTGCCACTCACGATTCGGTGAAAGCGCTGGTTGACCGCTTCAACAAAGGACACGCCCATATGCCCTACGACCCGGCCGAGCCGACCGGCAAAACCGTTGCCGCCCTTTTTGAAGCAGTCGCCGAAGAACACCTGATTCAGCCAACTGTCATCTATGAGTTCCCGCTCGCGGTCTCCCCCTTGTCGAAGAAAAAAGCGGACGAGCCGGATTGGGTGGAACGCTTCGAAATTTTTGCCGGCCAAATGGAACTGTCGAACGGCTTCAGCGAACTCAACGATCCCGAGGACCAGCGCGCCCGTTTCGAAGCTCAACTGAAAGAACGCGAGCGAGGGGATGAAGAAGCTCACCAGATGGATGAAGACTACATCCGCGCGCTCTCGTTCGGTATGCCGCCGGCCGGAGGCGTGGGCGTCGGCGTCGATCGTGTCGCCATGCTCCTGACCAACTCCCAAACCATTCGCGACGTGATCCTCTTCCCGCTGCTAAGGCCCGAAAAGCAAGCAACCACGGAAGGCAGCGAATCCGAACCCAGCAAATCGGCATAGTCAAGATTGAAACCTGGATGTCGGTTTCGGTTTGCTACAGTCGCGCTGCTACACGGCGTTATCGACCACCACCTGTCATCCTGAGCGAAGCAACTTACTTCGCTTGCGAAGAAAGTTGCGAAGTCGAAGGACCCCTGCACCACCAACGCCACAACGACTGCAAAAAGGAATTTTTACGCTCGGTCCCAGGCTGTGTTTTCTCCGCCCACTACGCTTCGACCGCAATCTCCGGATAGCCGCAGCTTTTGTTGCAGCGTAGCATCCAATGCACCATGCGCTTCGACTTCGACTCCAGTACTCGCCGCAAGCTTGGCTACAACCTGATTGACTTCGTCGACCAGTACTTCGCCTCGCTGCCCGACCGTCCCGTCCAGCTTCCGCTCGAGCAACGCACTTACGGCCCCCTCTCCGACAAACTACCCGAAGTAGCATCCGACGCCGCCACCGTTCTCGACGAAGTCTGCCGCGAAATGACCGACAAGGGATTCCACGTGCCCGCCGCCAACTACTTCGGCCTGATGAATCCCACGCCAACCTACATCGGGTTTTTGGCCGAGGCCCTCGTCGCCGCGCTCAACCCCCAATTGGCAACCCTGGCTCGCTCTCAACTCGCCTCTAAAATCGAACTCGAAACCACGCGCTGGATTGCGGAGAGAGTGGGCTGGACAAAAGATTTCGGCGGCACCTTCACCAGCGGTGGCAACGAAGCTAACTTTAGTGGACTTGCGCTCGCATTGGCCGCGAAGTTTCCCCACGCCATTGAAGACGGCGTCGCATCCATCGGAGGCCAGCCGGTTGCCTACGCTTCCTCTGAGTCGCACCATTCGCTCGACAAATCTGCAGGACTCCTCGGCATTGGCCGCAAGGCGCTCAGGCGCGTTCCGGTTAACGCGAACTTGCAACTCGATCCCGCGCTACTGGAGCAGGCTGTTAAAGAAGACCGCGCTGCTGGAAAGAAGCCGTTCTGCGTTGTCGCCACCGCCGGCACAACCAACTCCGGAGTCGTCGACGACATCCTCACCCTCTCGCAGATCTGCCGTCGCCACGATCTCTGGCTGCATGTCGATGGGGCCTATGGTGCCGCCGCGGTTTTTTCGAATCGCTATCGCGACCTGGTTCGTGGCATCGAGCTCTCCGACTCCATCACCATGGATCCTCACAAGTGGCTGGCCATGCCCTACGCCGCGGGCGTTATCCTCACGCGCCATCCTGCAGCCCTGGAGCGCGCGTTCTCCGTAGCGGCTGCCTACATGCCCAAAGCCAGCGGCGCCATTCTTCCGGACAACGCCCGTATCAGCACCCAGTGGACGCGTCGCATGAATTCCCTCAAACTCTGGCTCACATTACGAGTTCACGGCAGGCAGGCGTACGAGGAACATATCGCGCGCCAGATGGAACTCACCGCTCAGTTTGCAAGATGGGTCGAAGATTCCGAGATCTTCGAACTGGTAGTACCGCCAACACTGCCTATCCTTAACCTTCGCCTGAAGAATGGGAACCTGGCCGCTGCCCATGCAGCCATAGTCGAAGAGGTCACGCGCGACGGCCAGCTTTGGATCTCGGATACCGTGGTAAATGGAGATAGCGTAATCCGCGTGATGATCATCAGCTATCTCACCGAGCAGCGCCATCTGCAAGCGCTGCAGTCAGCACTGACCGCAGCAGCAGAAAACCTGCGATCACCCCTGCCCAAGTAGCAAGGCGCACCACTGCCCACGTAGGTACGGGCGCCCTCGCCCGTACGGCCGAGCGGAGCTCGGCTCGCATTCTACTTTCCAACCCGACTAGCCGCTTCCGCCGCTTTGTCCGGCGGAAAATTCGTGCTCAAATAATCGATCAGCGCATCCCGATCTTTCGGATCCATCACGGCTCCCCACTTGATCATCTTGTCGACTTCTTTTGTCCAAGCCGCTTTGCTCAATCTCTGCTGCAAAATAATCCGGGATTCGTGACACTCCATGCACGCGGTCCGCGCCTTGGCCTGCATTGCACCCGCCGGCATGTCGGGAGCACCGCCTGATTCGCCGCCCAGCGCACACGTGCCGAGCAATACGCTAACAATGAATGCCAACACCGCACGACCGCTACCCTTGAACATGGATCTTCACCTTATCGATGGCGTTGTACAAATACCCGCTAGGATTCCACGCTGCAGTCTCGGGCTGCACTCTGCCCTGACTGTCCGTAGCTCGCGCCATAACCGTGTACTCCCCGGCTCGCGGCGGCTCCCAGGCATGGCTCCATGTTCGCCAGGCATACCGCGCCTGCTCTTTCCCCAACTCAGCAGGACGCCAACTGGCACCCGCATCAGTCGATACATCCACCTTCACGATATCCGCTTCGCCCGCCCAGGCTACTCCATGTATCTGCACCACTCGGCCCAGCACGGTCGCACCATCGTTCGGCGTGGCAATAACGGATTTCACATTGAGCGCTGTAACCGGATGCGTGTCGTCCGGATTAACCGAGCCTCCCGGCGCGACCGGCTGGTTCGGCAACCGATATCCCGGCTTCATGAAGTTGCCCTCGAACTCCTTCTCGAGCACCTTGATCTCCGTCAGCCATTTGCACGAAGCCGCGCCGATCCAGCCCGGCACGAGAGCCCGCGCCGGAAATCCATGATGCTTGTTCAGGGGCGCTCCGTTCATGTGCGTTGCCACCAGCGTGTCGGAATCCATCGCCTTCTCAATCGGAATACTGCGGACAAACGGAGGCACCTTGCCCGGCACTTCATCCAGCCCCCGAAACATCACGTGCTTGCCCGTTGCCCTCACTCCCGCACGCTTCAGGATATCGGCTAGGCGAGGACCGGTGAAACGTGCGTTGCCAACTGCCCCCTTCTCCCACTGCACCCCCGGAAGCTGCGGCTTGTGAAACGCCCGGCCGTTCCCCGCGCATTCCAGCGTATCGGTGACCGAGTGTGACTCGATCTTACTCAGCTCCCCCAGGCTCAGCGACATTGGCTTTTCCACTTCGCCGCCCACGCTCAGCCGCCACTCGCCTGCGTCCAGCGAGCTAGGCTCAAACATGTGATTGCGAACGAAAAAGTGCGGCACCGGCGTAAGCCACGTGTTGAGAAACTCCGGAGGCGCCTCCAGATCAAGAAAGCGGAACGACCGCAGAATCATCCCTTCTTTCCCAGGCACTGCTTGCGAGTTGGCCTCAGCCGCCCAGTTCAACGCCGGACGGACTACTCTCGCTCCAACCATTCCTAGCGCAACGTTCTTCAGAAAATCTCTTCGTGAATTCATCTTTCTCCGACTCTGCTCCGGCAGATCACTATGCAACAAGAAACGTCGTTTGCAGCGCGAAAATTATCCGCAAAAAAAAAGCGCCAGCCACATTCACCAGCGCCCATTGCGAGAACTTAGAACGAGTAGATTAAGTCGAACTGCATCCGTGTCAGAATCGGTTCATTGGAGCCCAGCGCCGTTGTCCAGCCCGGAGCCAATGCGGCATGCTGCAGGCTGGGATTCAGACTGCGACCCATCCACAACGTGTAGCTCGCCACGGTATTCGACCTCAGCTTCCACAAGGCGTAAACGCGGTGCTGAAGAATATTCGTCGGGGCGCGCTGATCGCTTTCCGCAAACGAGGCGAGGACCGCATCCTGCTCTTGCCGCAACCACGCGTAGCCCACCTGGACATCATTCTTGTTCTTGGTCTGCCCGAAGCTGGCATCAATCAGGTACGTGTGCGATTGCCGTCCCAGGTCAGTCCTTACCTTGCCATCCGAGCCCAGCGGATGTCCTGCCGCTCGCAGGTTCTGCTCCGCTTCCAGCAACAGGTTGAATGGCAGACGAGCAATCCCCGTCTTCACCTGGTTGTTTACCACGATGTCGCCGTACAGGAACTTCGACGCAAAATGCGGCTTTCCGTCCGGGCCGATGAACGTGGAGTTAGTCATACCATTAGGCGCGAACGCGCAAGGAGCGATGGTGGGCAGGCCCGACAGTGCAGAGCATCCCTGACCCTCGCCCGGAACCGGCAAGCCAGTCACGACAACCGGGGCCGTTGACGAAGTTCCCGTCGTGGTCGCCTGCACGGCGAATGCCGACGCGTTCAGTATCTCGTCCGTATTTCGCCAGTTCATCACCGCGATCGAAGGCGTTGTGGTCATGAAACCAAAATCCAGCTTGCTCGAAACCTGTCCCCCTACCATAAACGCGTCATGCGCCCGCAGCAGGCTGGAGTTCGTGTTCTCGTTGAACATAAGTTGCATCGCTTGGGCTGTGAAATTCTTGAATGCGCCAGAGTTAAAGTCGAACGAGAACTTTTCACTGAAACCCTCTGGATTGATATCTGGATCGCCCGTCACCTGCGTGCGCTGCCACGGATACGGGAACTTGCCGCCCGTGAGCGACAGCCACTTGTGCGCCACCGGATTGAAGGTCACATAACCACGGTCGAGACCGATGGTCTTGCGATCGAAAAAGTTGGTGAGTGTTTCGTTGGTCGTAGTCGGATCGCCGAGCGAGCCCGTCGCCAACGCCACTCCGGCGATGAAATCCTCATTCAGCTTGCCATCAAATCCAAATCGAACGCGAATCCGTGCGCGATTGCGATCAAAGCATGCTTTGCAGCCTGAGTAGTCCTGGAAAAAACTCTCGCCGCGAACTCGAATGTCACCATTGAACCGGAAGCGTCCCAGCAAGCCTTCCATGGCCGACACCCGCTTTTGCTCCTCCTGGGTCGATACCGCCGCATTCGTGACGCTCGTCTTCAGATCGGCCACATTGCTCGTGAGCTGATCCACAGAAGTCTTCTGTGAAGTCGTTGTCGACTCCAGGGCTGCCACTTTCGACTGCGCGTCCGACGCCGCCGACTGTGCCTGCTGCAACTGCTGTTGCGCCTGTTGCTGAGCCTGCTGAAAAGCCGTTTCCCTTTGCTGCATCTGCTGCTGCAGCTGTTGAATCTGCTGCTGCTGGGCCGCTAACGCCTCGCGCAATTCTTTGGCTTCGTCGACCGTAATCGTTGAGCTCTTCGCACTTTTCCGGCTGCGGCCCGCGGTCTTGCGACTTGGGGTGGTTGGAGTCCCGTTCTGCGCCGGGGCCAATCCGGCAAGCATTAGTACAACTGGAACAAACCACAGAAATTCAATGGGGCGTTTCATCTTTCGGATAGTCTCCTATGTTTATTGACTTTGTAGACTATACTTCAACAGCCCTTCCCGCGTGCGTCCACTCTGGAATGGAAAAGGCGCGGTTACTGCCCTGGGCCTACGAAGCCGGAGCCAGCCCCCACTTTGTTTGCAGGCGCTTCTCCACCGTCTTGAACACCAGGCCATCCACCAGGTACCCGAGCAAAATGATCAGTATCATAACCGCGATTACCTGGCTCATGTCGTTCAGGTCGCGTCCCATCATTAACAACTGTCCCAACCCCAGGCTCACGAAAATCATTTCACCGGAGATCAGCGATCTCCACGCGAAGGCCCATCCCTGCTTTAGACCCGTCACGATGTACGGCAAACTGGCTGGCAGAGTGACATGCCAGAACAACTGCAAGCCGCGTGCACCCAGGTTGCGTCCAGCCATGGAGTAAATCTTTGGCAACTGCTTGCGCCCGGTCTCCATGCTGATGGTCACCGACAGAAGGGAGCCCATCACCACCACAAAGAGAATGGCTTTTTCTGTAAGTCCGAACCACAGCACTGCGATGGGCAGCCAGCAGATGCTGGGCAGGCTCTGCAAGCTGACCAGCAGGCCACCTACCGTCTCTTCCAGGAATTTGTTGCTGGCGAGGCCCAGCCCCAGAAACATCCCGAGCACAACCGAAAGCGCGTACCCGAGCACCATCCGTTTCATGCTGACCGCAATGGCGATCCAGAAGCTATGGTCCAGAAACCCCGCCCACATCGCTTCGCCAACTCCCCACGGCGTCGGAAACAGATACGGCGGCCAGATCTTCATCTTGGCCAGCAGAGCCCACACTCCGATTAGAACCGAATAGAAGAGCACGTATCTAAGCGCGCGCATCATGTCCGTATTCCTCCTCGAGTGACTTGTTGATTTCCTCGCGCAGGTCATTGAGAATCTCGCGGGCCGCCCCGGCTACATCCGCATCTTCCAGGTGACGCGGTCTGGGCAAATTTACCGTGTACTCGCGCTTCACCCTTCCTGGACGAAACGTCATCAAGGCCACACGGTCGCCTAAGCGAACTGCCTCGCGTACATTGTGTGTCACAAAGATGATTGTGCGTCCTGTCTCCGTCCAGATACGCTCCAGCTCGTCGTGCAGCAAGTCGCGTGTTTGCGCGTCAAGAGCAGCGAACGGTTCGTCCATCAAGAGAACATCGGGTTCCGTTGCCAGCGCACGGGCCAAAGCCACGCGCTGCCGCATTCCCCCCGAGAGTTGGTGCACATAGCTGTCTTTGAATTTCGCCAGATGAACCAGTCGCAGGTATTCGCGAGTCTTCACTTCCCTTTCCTGCCGTGATGCGCCTTTCATCCTCATCCCGAATTCCACATTTTGCCCGACCGTGAGCCAGGGAAAGAGGCCCAATTCCTGGAAGATGAGGATGCGATCCGTTCCCGGTCCTTGAACCTCGTCGTTGTCGATCAGTACTTCGCCTGAGGTCTGGCGGTGCAAGCCCGCGATCAGGTGCAATAACGTCGACTTGCCGCATCCAGAAGGACCAACAATGCAGAGGAACTCCCCGCAGCGTACATCTAGGAAGATGTTCTGCAAGGCGTGCAGCCGCTCGCCTGAGTTGGTGTTGTAGCTCAGGCAGATGTTTTGCAGCGAAACCTTGGGATTCTCTACCCCCTCAGCGGGCGCCGGCATCACAGCGGGCCCCGAACCGGAATTCACGGGAAAGAGTCCGCGCCTCGTGCCACGATGATCTTCGCCAAAACTCGAAATAGCCGCCGCTGCCCTGCGTAGCATGGGTGTCATTGGATCGCCTTCTCCCCCTTCTCTGTCAGAACTTGATTCAATAGCGACAAGTCATACAGCCCGGATAGATCGGGCATTTGCCGGCCCAGAAAACCGGCATCAAATGCCGAGCGCGCCGCATTCAACAGCGAAGCCTTCAGCGGATCGTAAGTAACCTGTAGCCGTCCAAAAGAATCATTCAGAACGTCAGCCGAGAGTGCTTTGCCCGTCTCCTTCGAAATCTGCTGGTTCAGTAACTGCTTGGCTTCGTTCTGATGACCATTGATCCAGTCCGTCAGTTCGACATGCGCCGCCAGCCACTTCTTCACCAGATCCGGATGCTCCTTCAGAAACTTGGTGCTGACAATCAGGTGCGCGGTGATGAACTGTCCGTTGGGCCACAGCGTGCGCTCATCCAGGAAAAGCCGCCCGTTAGCTTCGCGAATAAGCCGTGACGCCCACGGTTCCGGTGCCCACGCGCCATCCAACTCTTTTTTCAGGAACAAGGTCAGCTGGTCGGGATTCGCAATGGGGATCACCTGTACGTCGCCGCCCTTGTCATTGGTCTTCAGACCGTTGGATTTCAGCCACGCGCGCAGCGCCACGTCTTGGGTATTGCCCATCTGCGGCGATGCAATGCGCTTGCCATGAAAATCCTGCGCCTTCTGAATGCCTGAGTCATTTCGCACCACCAGCGCCGCTCCCCCGCTGGTCGCCCCAGCAACGATGCGCAGCGCCTGGCCATTCGAGCGAACATACCCGTTGATCGCCGGATTCGGCCCCACATACGTCATATCGATCGCGCCCGCAAACAAAGCCTCGATCGCCGACGGACCTGCATTGAAACTTTTCCAGTCGATCTTTACCTGCGAGCCCATGGCCTTTTCGAACCAGCCATTAGCTTTTCCGACCATGGCCTGCGGATGAGTAATGTTCGGGAACGCTCCAACCCGAATCACCGCGTTCTGCGCGAAGACCAACCCCGTCGCTGCAAGAAGAAAAATTGCCAGGAACAGCCCAAGCCTAGTTCTCATGCATCCCCTTGTTGCCGTGCACTAGCATCGGAAGAACACCGCTTTCTGACTTTTTGCGATTCCGCTTCTTGTTGCCGCCCTGCGACTCGGGCTCATTCACGATGTCGGCCAGCGTGGTGCTTTCCAAAATTTTGGCGGCGGCATCCCTCACTTGCAGGAACACCTGGTAAAGACCGCGGTGTGGCAGGTCGCGATCAATCAGCGCGCGCAACGACTCGGCATCCCCGAACGGGGCAAGCGGTCCATCAATCAGTCGGATGATCTCGCTCAGCCGTATCTCGGAAGGCGCGCGACGCAGCTGGTAGCCGCCCTTGGCGCCACGCACACTCTCCACCATGCGGGCGTTCTTGAGTTCGAGCAGAATCAGTTCGAGAAACTTTTCCGGCAGGGTCTCTTCATACGCAATGTCGCGAATTTTGATCGCGCCCTGTTGGTAGTGTCGTGCCAGCATCATCATGGCCTGCAACGCGTACAAACCCTTCTGAGAGACTTTCATAAGATGCCTCTACTCACCGATAAAGTCTATTTAAATAATAGACTTTATGGGAATAGCAATTCTGGGACCAGTTCCCACTTAGGAAATAGTCTTGTAAGCTGCTGAAACAACGAGGCTTAAGAAATCGGCTTGGGGGACTTTCCGGGAAAAGAGTGCAGCTGATTGCACTTCCCCCTATGTGGACGCACTCGGCCGCTGTGGGGACAGGTCCCTAACGCGTCCAGCCGAACACTTGCAACTAGTTGATGCCTTTATTACTCCCCGGTGAGGAACCGGTACTGCTGCGCGTTCAGAGGCACAACACTGAGTCTTCCCTGCCGCACCAACGGAGAATCGGCGAACGCCGCAGACGATTTCGCCTCAGCCAGCGTGACCGGCTTCGCAATCCCCTTCCCTACCTTGATCTTCACCCGCGGATTCTTCGGATCGGAATCATCGACAGAGACAACCGTCGCCGTGCCGACCGCCTGCTTCTCGTCTCCCGTGTGATAGATCACGAGTCGCTCGCCCGGCTTCATGTTCCGCAGATTTTTCAGCGCGACGGGATTGCTGACGCCATCCCAAATGGTGGTTTTCTCTCGCTGCAGATCCGCAAATGAGTAAGTGGAAGGCTCGGTCTTTAGCAGGTAGTCCATCGCCGAATTGTAACTCCTCGCGCCTTGTCATTCCGCCCCTATCCTTGTCATTCCGAGTAGCCCGCGCCGAGCAAATGCGAGGTAAGCGCGACCGAGGAATCTGCTTTTCGCCGCCAAAACACCAAGCAACCTACCCTCGTCCTAACGGCCAACCACACCGGCGTGCACTCATCCGCCTTTTTCCTGAACGTTCTAGTTCCTTCGTAACCTGTCACCAGAGGATCATTACGTGTCATAGTCCTTTGCCATGGCAGCCTCCCCCATTCAGTACCCGCAACAACGCGCTCCTCGTGTGAAACTGGCGGGCTCGATCCTGGTACTCCTGCAACTTGAAGACCGCAGCCAGGTCCGAGCCCGTCTTAACCAGCTCTCGGTAAACGGCGGCGTCTTACAGCTTTCCGAGCCTCTCCAGGAAGAGCAACCCGTCGAAGTCATGTTTCACATCGGCTCAACCACAGTGCGCGCCCAGGCCGCCACCATCTCTCCCATGTGGGCGACTCAAGGATGCCTCCAGCCTTTCCGCTTCACCGCGGTTCAACCCGAGACTCGGCAACAGCTCGCTACCGACCTCGAATCGATTTATGGGGCCGAGACGAACTGCGAATCAGGAACGCGCTACGAGGCGGATGTACAAGACGAGTCGGGCACCAGCTACAGCGCAGAGACACGATACGAGCCTGCCGGCGCTTACGAATCAGTTACAGAATATGAGCCGGTCGCGATCTATAACGCAGACACCGCGCCCGAGACTTACGAACCTCCCGTCGAGGTCCTTGATGCCTTCGTCGACGAGCTGGACGACGCGCCCACTCCCAATGAAGTGGTTCTTTACTTCGACCGTCCAGAAGACGCGATGCACTTTACCGTCGCCCTCAGCTCGGTCATCTTCAACGATGCGACAGCCCGTACGCGCGAGGACATCACGAAGTTAGCTCGCGAGATCGCGAAGATCAGCCGCGTCACCACTAAGGGGACGTTGAAGCCCGCTGCTGCCCTGAATCAAAAAGCTCTAGTGCAGTAACCATCCAACAAAACTGGGCCTCGTGCCCCAGGTTCGCGCTCGTTTTTTGAGCCCTAACCTGGGGAGCCACGAAGCTTACGCCTTCTTGTTGCCAGCCATCTTCACCGCCTTCGCCCGAATAAACGCGTATGGCAACTGCGGCAGAGGATTGAAAGTCGAAACCTGCGTCAGATATTCCTTCGCTTTTGCGCTGTCACCCTTTCCCTGGTACGCCTCGTAAAGCCGATACAAGTTCCGCGGATTTTGCTGATTGGCCTGCTCCAATTCCGCGATCGCGTTGTCGTATTTCTTCTCCGCCAGCGCAATCACCCCGGCCAACTCGTGCGCTTGCTTTACCTGCGCAGGATTGCCCGATGCCTCCGCACCCTTGCGATACTCTTCCGCTTCGGACTTAGCCGTCGCATAGTCCTTTTTCCCGGCCGCCACCATCGTCAGGTTGAAATGATGTTGTAGCTTCGCATTGTTCTTGATTTCATCAGGCAGACTCGAACCCTCTGTCTTCTGCAGGGAATTATCAAAAGCTTTCTTCGCTTCGTCGAACTTCCCTGCTGCCAGGAGAATATTTCCCTTCGCCTGAAGATCGGCCGCCATCGACCCGGCGTCGTTCTTTTTTTCGGCTACGGCGTACTCTCTGTCGATTGCCTGAACCGCCTGATCCATCTTGCCGCTGTCGGCCGCGACCACCGCCATGCCAAACAGCGCCAGTCGTGTTTCTCCGTCGCTCCGCGCGCCATCGATAATCTTCTGCAGCTCCGCCGTCGCTTCCTGCGGCTTGCCCATATAAGTAAGGTCCGCCGAAATCCCGAAGTGCGAGGCCACGAAATGCGGGTCCACAGACAGCGCCTTCCTATACTGGGCGATCGATTCGTCGAACTTTCCCATGGTCAGCAGCAACTCCGCATAAGAATCGTAAGGATTGGGATCATTCGGAATCAGCTCGATATATTTCTTGAAAGCCTGCTCAGCGCTGGCATAATCACGTTGCTGCCGGTACGCGTAGCCCAGAATGTTGTAAGCCCCCGAGTAGTTGGGCGCGATTTCCGTCGCCTTCTTGTAGTGCTCCACCGCCTGCCCGAATTCTTGCTGCCCGAAGTAGTAGCCGCCCAGCGCAAAATGCGCGCGTTCATCGTTCGGATATTGGGCCACAAGTTTGTCCAGATACTCTTTCTGCTTCGCCGTGTCCCCGTTCGCTGCTGCTTGGTTTGCGAGTATAAGAAGTTTCTCGCCTTCCGATGCTTTGTCCGCCAGGCTCACCGCCTTCTGCTGGTGCTCAACAAAATCTTTGTTGATGGCCGACGCGTTAGCCCGTGCCAACTCTGCCGAGGCGAATTCCGGATCCAGCGAGATAGCCCGGTCGAAATGCGCTAGCGCATCCTGCGCCAGTAGTTTGTCGGCCAGGTCACGCCCTTGCAGAAATTCGTTTTTTGCCTCCTGCGACTTGGTGGTTATGGGTATCTTTCCGCCCTCCGACGACGCGCGGGCTGTCGTTGGATTGTTGTTTGACTTACTGCAAGCAATGGCTGCAGCCATAAACAGTAAAAGCGCCGTGGTCGCAAATAGACGCACGAATCCCGTAAATTTCATAGAAGTCCTCCGTTGCATGTGCGGTGAAGTAATAACACATCCGGCTACATATAGGCCGAGTTTCTAGGACGGTGAGGCTCTCTCGCGACTCTTCTGCTGCCATCTTGCACTGGCAAGCGAGAATGCATCCCCCAACCGCTAGACGAATGCCGCGTGTCCCGGATAGCAAGACTTTATTCTTTGGATTGGCGCTGTCTGGTCCAATAACAAGACAATGTCCCAACGTTGTTAAGCGCCGGCGTCCCGACGCTCCCGGGTTCGCGTCCCTTTCCCCAGTCGTTCCCCTTTTCCTCTGTCATTCTGACCGGAGCCTCTTTCTTCGCTACCGAGAAAGCCGTTGTCTCGGAGCAGCCAATCCCTCTTTGCCCTGTCATCCTGAGCGGAGCATTTTCCTCGCTGGCGAAGAGAGATGCGGAGTCGAAAGGCCCTTGCAACGCAAACCCTCAGCCATACCCGATCCAGGAATTAAAAAATCATCCCTGCGACAACTGGCCGAATCAGTAACAGAGACAACTTCTTCTTCGAGGTGTTCGCGTGCAACTCAAGCCGTTCCTGCTCGACGCCTGGCTCGATCAGTACGAACACGACATAGAATTCAATCTCGCCGCGAGCACCGGACCGACCTGGACCGTAAACGACATCCTCGCCCTCGCCGATGAGGAAACGCGCCACCGCTTTCTGCACCACAACCTGGTGTACAGCCGCCCCGCCGGCGCCGACAGTCTGCGTGAGGCGGTCGCTGAAATGCAGGGTGTGCCGGTAGAAGCTGTCCAAATCGTGACTGGCGCATCCGAGGCCCTCGTGGCCTTGATGTGGCTGGCCGCCGAACCCGGCGCGAATATCATCATCCCGCACCCTGGATTCACTACTTTCTCCGCGCTGCCCGAATCTCTTGGCCTGGAAACGCGCCTCTATCGTCTCCGGCGCGAGAACGGCTTCCGCATCGATCCCGACGAGATCAAGCGGCTCGCCGACTCCAGGACCAAGCTCATCCTGGTCAACAGCCCGCACAACCCAACCGGCGCCACCATTGGCGACGCCGAAATGGAAGCCCTGCACAACTTCGCCGCCGAGCGCGCAATCCAGCTGGTCAGTGACGAGGTCTACCATCCCATCTACCACGGAAGCCGAACGAAATCGGCAGCGCGCCTGCCGCACGTCACCGTGATCTCCGACCTGTCAAAAGCATTTTCGATTGCTGGCGTGCGCACCGGATGGATGATCGAGCACGACGCCCAGCGTCGCCAGCAATACTGGACCGCGCGCGCCTACTTTTCGATTTCGAACACCACCACCGGAGAGATTCTTTCCGAAATAGCTATCCGAAAGCGTGACGTCGTGCTGGGCAAGACTCAAGCCGTCGCCACCCGAAACCTCCAGCTCCTTGACTGCCTCATGACGGAGCATCGTGAGGTGCTCGGCTGGATCCCGCCGCGCGGCGGCATGACCGCATTTCCCTGGCTGATTAGTGGAGAGAACGAGCGCCCGTTCTGCCAGGCCGCAACCGAACGCGGAATCCTGCTGGCTCCAGGCGATTGCTTCGATGCACCCTCACATTTTCGCCTAGGCTTTGCCGCCGCCGGCGACAATTTCTCCAAGGCCCTCGACCGCTTCGGATCATTCGTAAAGAGCTGGTCGGCGAAGATGGTTAGCGCCTGACGGAAACTTGCTTCCTCTTTCCGTACGTCGTCGTGAGCTGTAGGAGGTCCGTCAGCTTCCTCTTTGCTGTCGTCCTGAGCGCAGCACTTTCCAGCACAGTGGGATCCGAAGCTTGGAATTCACGTGACTTGAAGTCGCGGC
>JADMIO011411856.1_pt1 | contig 72952 bp, 56 predicted proteins | sample 8958161 | NCBI WGS metagenome assembly JADMIO01 (sample SAMN16585339, study PRJNA669376) | soil metagenome | isolation source: Crop rotation soil | place: USA: Cullars Rotation, Alabama | collected 2011 | reverse complement strand
GCCGCGACTTCAAGTCACGTGAATTCCAAGCTTCGGATCCCACTGTGCTGGAAAGATATTCTCTTTCCACGCTGTTTGTTCCGGTCGAAAGGTATGCATCGGCATAATCAAAAGCCAGCCAGATACCCCAACCAAGCATCGACCAGAGCGGCCATGGGAAAAGGAGTTCGTTATCATCATTACCCCCGGTTAAATACCATATGGCCCAGAAAAAACCATTCACGAGGATATAAGTTACCAGGTGCGACCTGAAGTCCGCTCTTTTCCGTGCGATCTCCCATAATACGGGATCTTTTCCTTCAGGTACTTGTTTATCGTGTGACATAAAATGTATGATTTAAAGATGTATGATCGATGATTTTATAAGTTATTATTAATTGCATCCTGCGTACGATCAATGCCGAAACTCAGGAAATAGCCAACGAATACAAATGTTCTGTAAGCCGGTGTAATTGCAGTCTTGCGATCGTTCACCGATGAATAATTATATCCGAAGATCTGCTTCTGTCCAAGTACATTCGATATAGATATTACCAATACCCCGAATGTTTTTGCATTCTTCTTACCGAGGTTGGGAAGGTAATTCAGACTGAAGCCAAGGCTGTTATAGTTGATCGTTTTGCCTTCATCTGCAACAACAAATTTCCCGCTGCCATTATCATACTTAAGATGATAATAAGGGCGGCCGCTTGCAAAATTGTAGCTGGCATTGAAACCCGTTTTCCATGGCAATACAAATTTTTTCAGAACAAGAGAAGCTGTATGTGTTGCTGCAAAAGATGGTTGGATAGAGCCCGGGTAATTCAGGAAATCCCTTTTTGTATCAAGGAAAGAATAAGAGAACCAGTAATCAAGATCCTTAATGGATTTTTTATCTCTCCAGAATAATTCGAAACCCTGTGCAAAGCCATAACCATTGTTATTGGCGACCACTTCCCTTCCTGTTGTCGGGCTTGCAGCAGTTTTGAAAAGATCATTGTATTTTTTATAGAACAGCTCTGCCCTGAGTACACGGTTGTTTTTTACTTTCTGGTACTGAAGTATATAATGTGTTGCCCTGGCATAATCAAGATCATTGCTTGCTGCCGGCAAATATTTTCTTTCGGGATTCTGGTAGAATATGCCATATGCGAATGATGCCTGGCTTTCGTCTTTGAATTTATATGCAACAGAGACCCTGGGAGCCACATTCCATTTATTCATGATGGCAGAATGTTCAACCCTTCCTCCAAGCTTTGCAGCAATATTATTGGTGATGTAAAAATCTGTCTCTGCAAAACCTGCAACCATATTGTCCTTGATAGATTGCTTAAAGACCGTGCCATCGAAAATGGTATAATCTGTATTCTCTTCACTGTACAGGTACTCGCCGCCAAAACGGATCGCATTAAGTGCTTTTAATTTTTTTTCCATTACCAGCCTTACCTGGGCATATTGGTCCCTGTTCTTAACATTGAAATTCTTCAGAGCATAATCGATCGGGTTCAGGATCACCTGCTTTGTGTGGTTTGCATCCTGCAGCTCATTCTGGATATCATCTTTATTGGTACTGTAACTGACCGATGTATTCATTTTCCAGCCACTGCCGATCTTTTCTTTCCAGTTAAGGTTCTGGTAGGTATTCAGATTTTCAAGATGGAATGAATTCTTCAATGCTGCTGAATCAACATCATCAACCCTGAAGCCAAGTTTATTCCAGCTCAGGTATCCATAGTATTTAATGAACCCGTTCCTTGTTTTGATCCTGAAGTTTGCATCTGCGGTATGGTAAACCGGCGTAGTGAAATAATCCTGCTTCTGCTTGATGAATGAAAAAGCAAGCGCCAGGTTGGTATAATTATATGTAAAGCCCCAGGCAGTTTTCTTCTTCTTTCCTAATTTCTGGATACCACCTCCCAAACCGATAACAGATAGGTTGAGATCTGCTTCTGTTCTGTCCGGCAGATCTTTTGATTCCAGTATAAGTGCTGATGAAAGCGCCTGTCCATATAAAGCCGAATATCCTCCACTGCTGAATACGGTTCCTTTGAATAAAAAAGGATTGAACCTTCCCCTGGTTGCAAAACCCGGAACGCTGCTGTAAAAAAAGTTGTTCACCAGGTTTCCGTCCATGAATATTTTACTTTCAGTGGCGGTTCCTCCTCTTACGAACAAACCTTCAGCCTCACCAACCTGCTGGGTGCCGGGAAGTGTTTTCAGTGCTCCCACAACGTCTCCCTGTGCGCCGGCTGTTGTAACAATATCCAGGGAAGAGAGTACGGTTGTCTTTTTCTGGTCACTTGCCTCAAAAGCTCCGGCTGTTATAACAACTGCTTTTAGTTCTGTGATCAGTTCTTTGACGCTTATATTTAGTATGATCTCCGGTTTGTCAAGTGTGATATTTTTCTCATATGAACTATATCCTGATATCGTTGCTTCAAGTACCTGGGTACCTTTTTCTGTGGTTGTAAAAGAAAAATTTCCCAGGGAATCCGAGGTGGTACCATCATAGGAATTCCGGATGGTAATGCTGGCCCCGGCCAGCGGTCTGTTCTTGTTATCCGTCAGTTTTCCGGTGACCTTTACCTGTGCTAAAACCACAGCCGGAACCGAGAATATCAAACTCAATATAAGCCGTCTCATTTTTGTAAATTTGTCACAAACATAAAGTAGTTTATTTTATAAACCAAATTTATTTTGAATTAATTTTTCATTAATACATAGATATTTTTGGATGATAATTCGGTCTGAAATGCTTCATTATATAACTCATTATCAATTTATTATACTACTAATAAATATTTTTTACTATTTGTTTTTAAGCCCATCTAACTTATCAACACTGGAAAAAAATAATTTTTTTATGTGGGCTCAATTAGTAATTTAGCAACAGAATTTAATGGGTTAGTAAGTACAAAGGGTCAACAGAAATGTTGACCCTTTTACTTTTTAAATGTTACAAAAAAAATTCTGATTCTACATTCTCCTTGCATTATTACTACAAAATATTTTCGTTCAATATTTCTATTTCGATTGAAAAAAATCTTTCTGCACTTCCGGTCCTTTTCTAAATAAACTTCATTTTTTTTCTTTTGCTTTTTGAATCTACATTTACCTCATGAGCAAAACGAAATCAGCATTTTTTTGTCAGAACTGTGGATATGAGAGCGCCAAGTGGCTGGGTAAATGTCCGTCATGTGAACAATGGAACACTTTTGTAGAAGAGATCATTCACAAGGGAACAGATAAACAAACCAGGGACGACTGGAAAGATTTCGGCGGACCGGCAAAATTGAAAACCGTTTCCATAAATGACGTCAGCAGTGCCGAAACAAAAAGGATCGTTACCGGTGACCCGGAATTGAACCGGGTGCTTGGAGGAGGTATTGTTTTAGGGAGCATTGTTTTGGTTGCAGGTGAACCCGGCATCGGCAAATCAACTTTATTTCTTCAGAATGGATTGCAGCTCAAAGACATTGTTACTTTATATATAAGTGGTGAGGAAAGTGAACAGCAGATAAAAATGCGGGCCGATCGCATTGGTGCCATGAATGAAAATTTTTACCTGCTCACTGAAACAAATACGCAAACGATCTTCAAGGAAATAAAAAAACTGAAACCTGAACTCGTGATCGTTGATTCTATACAGACATTACAATCCGCATTTGTAGAATCATCACCCGGCAGCATCAGCCAGATAAGAGAATGTGCTGCAGAATTACAACGCTTCGCAAAAGAAACGAATACTCCTGTATTCCTGATCGGTCATATAACCAAGGATGGAAATATTGCAGGGCCAAAGATCCTCGAGCATATGGTTGATACTGTATTACAGTTCGAGGGTGACAGGCATTATGCGTACAGGATACTCAGAACGCTTAAAAACCGCTTCGGGTCTACATCTGAGCTGGGTATATATGAAATGACCGGCGGTGGAATGCGCATTGTGAATAATCCAAGTGAGATACTCATTACACAAAAGGAAGATGAACTCAGCGGCATTGCCATTGCTGCAACGATGGAAGGTATCCGCCCTTTATTAATTGAAACGCAGGCATTGGTCACTCAAAGTGTTTATGGAACACCGCAAAGAACAGTAAGTGGTTTTGACCTGAGAAGATTACAACTATTACTCGCTGTTCTTGAAAAAAGAGGCGGCTTTCATTTCGGTGTAAAAGATGTTTTTGTAAATATTGCCGGCGGAATAAAAGTGGAAGATCCATCCATCGACCTTGCTATTGTTTGCGCATTATTGAGCAGTTATGAAGATACTCCCCTGCCCCAGCATATTTGTTTCGCAGGTGAAGTTGGCTTAAGCGGTGAGATAAGAGCTGTGAACAGGATCGAACAAAGAATTGCCGAAGCAGAGAAGCTTGGCTTTGAAAAGATCATCATCAGTAAATACAGTGCAAAATCATTGGGTAAAGTAAAATCCGGGATCGAGATCGTTGCATTGGGCAAAGTGGAAGAAGTTTATAAGTATCTTTTTTAATCATAAAGATCCGTACCATGATCAGCTTAAAGAATATCGTAGCAGATGCATTGCATCTTTTCTACCCGCATACCTGTACAGGATGTAGCAGCGACCTTATTGAAAAAGACTGTTTGCTTTGTATCAGCTGCATCAATGAACTTCCGCATACCAATTTCGCATTACATGAGAACAACCCGATAGAAAAAATATTCATCGGCAGATTAAGATTCAATGCCGCACACAGTGAATTTTATTTTTCAAAAGGACAATTGATCCAGCATCTCATTCATTTATTAAAATACAAAGGCAATAAAGATGTTGGTTATTACCTGGGAGAGATAATGGGAAACACTTTATTAAGATCCGGCCGGTTCTCAAATATCGATTACCTGGTTCCGCTCCCATTATACCCCGATAAGGAATTCAAACGTGGCTATAACCAGGCCGAGGTCATTTGCCAGGGTATTTATAATACCACCCGGATCCCGGTGTTAATAAATAATGTGGTTCGGCAGCGGCAGACCGAGACCCAGACCCGCAAACACCGGGCAGACAGGTGGCAGAATGTGGAGGGAAGCTTTATGGTAAGGGAACCGGAAAAACTCCTGGGCAAGAATGTTCTGCTGGTAGATGATGTCATTACCACGGGTGCCACCCTGGAGGCATGCGGGCAGGTCATTCTCCGGGTTCCCGGAACGGGTATCAGTTTTGCGTCGCTTGCTCATGCAAGTAAATGATTTTGCCACAAAGCAGCATTAACCACAGAGTAACACAGAGGTTTTCACAGAGTTTCACAAAGAAAGCCTTAACTCTATCCACTCTGTGAAAAAACTCCTTTAACTCTGTGGTTAAATCTTTCTATAAATAGTTTATTGTAGATTTGTTTTTATGAAGAAACCCCGGTTTATAGGTGCCGTTATACTGGCTGCGATAATATTTTTTTCCTGTAAAAAAGACTCTTTCATTACCAGTCCGAATGCCCGGCTTTCTTATAGTGCCGATACCATAAAATTCGACACTGTTTTTACAACCACTGGTTCCATAACCCAGTCATTCAAGATCTTTAATGAGAATGACCAGAAATTGCTGCTTTCAAAAGTAAAACTGATGGGCGGCCCGGTCTCTCCCTATAAAATAAATATCAATGGCTTAGCTGCCACAGAACAAAATGATATTGAAATAGCTGCCAATGACAGTATATATGTATTTGTAACTGTGACCATCAATCCTTCTGCTGCAAACCTGCCGTTCATTGTAAGCGACAGTGTATTGATCAGCTATAATGGCAATGACAGGTTTGTTCAGTTACAGGCTTATGGACAAAATGCTCATTTCTTATCGGGTACGACCATTTCATCTAATACAACATGGCCGAACGATCTTCCTTATGTCATTCTGGGAGGAATACGTGTTGCAGAAAATACAACTTTGGATATTGATGCAGGCTGCAGGATATATTCTCATGCCAATTCAGCTTTTATTGTAGATGGGACATTATTGGTTAATGGAACAAAAGGCAATGAAGTGCAATTTACTGCCGACAGGCTCGATGATCCTTACAGGGAGTTTCCGGCAGGATGGCCGGGGATCTATTTCCGGGAGAACAGTAAGGACAATATCATTACTTATGCTATAATAAAGAATGCATACCAGGCAGTTGTCGCCGAATCTCCTTCCCCGAATGCAAATCCAAAACTGGTCATGCACCAGGCTATTATTGACAACGCCTATGATGCCGGTATATACAGTATCAACAGCAGTATCAATGCCGATAACAGTTTAATAAGCAATTGCGGAAAGAACATCAATATCATTCTTGGCGGTGATTATACATTTACAAACTGCACCGTTGCTTCTTTTTCCAATTCATTCATATTACATAAGGCGCCGGTAATGATAGCAACGAATTTTGCCGATCAGAATGGTATTACGATCACAGATGATATCAATGCAGCATTTATCAATTGTATTTTCTGGGGAGATGAAGGAAGTGTGGATGATGAACTTTCCATCAACAAACAGGGAGCTAATATTTTTAATGTGACTCTTGATCATTGTTTGTACAGGGCATTGAATGACCCGGCCAATACTACGATCACATCACCAATAAAAAATATTGATCCTTCTTTCGACAGTATTGACGTAAGCCATAAATACTATGATTTCAGGATCACCAAGAATGTGGTGGCTCCGGGTATCGACCAGGGAACAGCAACAGGCTTTTCATCCGACCTGGATAACAATCCAAGGGCAGTTGGTATCACTGATATCGGTTGCTATGAAAAACAATAATAGTCTGAACCTTTTCTTTATTAACACGTATTAATTTAAAACACTTTCTCATGATACGGTCAATTGCTCTCACTGCCATCATTATCTCATGTGCTGTGCATATTAATAGTACAACACAGATGAAGGCTATAGAAAAAAATGTTTATACGCAGGATACTTCCAAAACGATCTATCAATTCAAGGTCGCCTCTCTCGATGGAGGAACAATAAATTTCTCAGACTTCAAAGGAAAAAAGATCCTCGTAGTGAATACAGCTTCTGAATGTGGTTACACGCCTCAATACAAAGACCTGGAAGAACTGTATGAAAAGTATAAGGACAAGATCGTTGTCGTTGGTTTCCCTACCAATGATTTCGGCGGACAGGAACCCGGGAGCAATGAAGAGATCAAATCCTTCTGCCAGAAAAATTATGGCGTAACATTTCCCATGGCGGCAAAGATCACCGTAAAAGGAGATGATACTGCTCCGATCTATAAATGGTTAACGAGTAAAGAACAGAATGCTGTGCTGGATGCAACCATTAAATGGAATTTCAATAAATTCCTCCTCGATGAAACAGGGCATATGATCGCTTACTTTGGAAGTAAAGTTAAACCGATGAGTGAAGAGATCGTAAGTAAATTATAACTAATGACCGCTATGGATGTATTGATGATACGCCATTATAGTTATTGAGATCATACATCGGGTAATCATTACCATCTACAAACCCATCACCGTTCAGATCTGTGGCTGCATACGCGCCATTCACGCCATTATAATTGTCAAGGTCAAATGGAGGATAGTCATTGCCATCAACAAATTCATCCTGGTTGATATCACCGGTATAAAATCCCCAAACGCCGGGTTCGATCAATGCCTGGTTATCTCCCATGGCTTGCGAGGCTGCGTTGGAAAAATCATACGCTGTACTGACTGAGCATACAACCGGGTTGGCACTCCAGGTTTGAATACTATTACGGTGTTTGATGGCTATATAATAGGTTCCTTCCGGTTGTTTGAAATTTACCGAAATGGTTCCATCGGTTAGAAGAACGCCTTTCTTGCTGTCAACAAGATTATAGCTATCGGCATCACGCAATTCAACTTCAATAGTATCTGTTTCTGTCATTTGCCCCGGCAAACCCTGGTTCATTAACACAGGCTGCATGGTTCCTCCACCGATATAATAACCTTGCAGGTAAAGTTTAAGATTCAACCCGCTTTCACCCGGTTGCTCGAAACCCTGCGTGATCATATTACTACCGGCACTCAATGAAGCAATCATCATTTCTCCGATGTTGTAATTTATTTGCCCTGCGGCACTGGTCAATGTACCACCGGCACTGGCAATAACATTTCGGCTGATGCTCTGTGCCGAAACTGTCATGTAAAACAGTGATCCGGCAAACAGGAAACATAAAGCTGTTATCTTTTTCATGCTATTAATTTAAGAATAAATTTTTAAATCAGCGAATATGATATTTAATTCTTTGAAACAGACACCGGCGCCTGTAAGTCATTCAATTTTTCTTCCAAAACTTTTAACCTGGCATTTGTTGCATTTGTTTGCTTTTCGTTTTCCGCCTTTAGTTTTGCAATTTCTGCCTGTTGGTCTATGATGATCTTGTATAATTCCTGCGTTGCAGAAACATTGAGTGTTGAAATGGCTTCGTAGTCAACCGATAGCAGGTTCTTTATTTTAGTTCCATATAAAAACAGCGCTGTGTATTTTGGGTCAGGTTTTGTTGGTATCCTGATCGTTAATTTGTTGTTATCCAACCCCGTTATTTCGCCTTCAATTTCCACTGGCTTTGCGGAAGACTCATTTTCACTTAAATAAATTTTAATAACGGCACCCGGAACAATATCATGTTCATCTTTAGCTTCTATCGCTTTAGCAAGTTCAATGGTTATGATATTGCCATCAACCCTGAATTTTTTTACAAGCTGGTAAAGATTTGCAACATACTCGGGCTCTTTACCTGTTGTAACAGCGATCGGATAAACTGACTGCACCTGCTGTGCAATTACTTTTTTATACCCACGCTTATTTTGTACAAAATCACGCATGGTATAATCGGTGATTTTTATCTTGTTGAGTGTTTGCAGATCTTCTGCTGAATTACTTTGCCCGATAAGGTTTTTAATACGTTCATCGGAATGTGCAGCAAAACCAACCCCGGAAATGATCCAGTCACTGCCATATATGCTGGACGATGCTTCGACTCCACTAGCATCAAATACCAGCGGAGCATTTGTTTTAAAATAAAATTCTGAAGCAGGTGTATTTCCACCAGCATTGCCATATACATATAAACCATTATTTACAAATAAACGATTAGAAATAGTTACATTACTATTTGTGCCAATTGTTAAGGCAGTATTTCCATTAGTAAAAAAACTCAATGGATTATTACTAATAGTTCCAAAAAAACCAGTCCCTGAATTGGTTGCGATACCAACAGATACCGATCCATCAGTCTGGCTGATCCCAATGCCGGAAGCCTGTACGGAAAGTTTAGAGGAAGGTGTGGTTGTTCCGATGCCGATATTGCCGCCGTTATTAAAAATATTACTGCTATTAACCCAAGAACTACCATCCCAGTACGGAGTATTGCCTGCTGCTGTTCCTGAAGTCGCCCCTAAAGGATTTTGCCAGGATGCCAGCCCATTCGCATCAGAAGTTAACAGCTTGCCCGCAGCCTGGTTACCATCTACCAGCTTGATATTACCAACAACATGTAATTTTGCATTAGGCGATGAAGTTCCAATACCTAATCTTTCATTTGTATTATCCCAGTATAATTTGCTGTTGTTAGTAGAAAGAACACCTGCATTACCGGCGAAGATCACTGAACCTTTTTGCAAAGGGATAGCGGTTGGTGCAGATGTTGCTGGAAAATAAGAAATAGCTACCCGCCCTGCATTCCCTGCAACGCCATTTGTTCCGTTGGTAGTAGAATTAGTAGCCGTGGCATTGCCAGCTCCATTTCCACCTGTAACAGCAATACCATTGGTAACAACTTCGCTTCCTCCTCCCGCATTTCCGCTACCGGCTGTACCAGCAATAACAAGGGCTGCTGCACTTCCTGTTCCGCCGGCACCAGGCAATCCGTTAGTTCCAATGCAACCTGAGGAACAGGTGACAGCCGCACCTCCGCTTCCTCCTTTGCCTCCATTTACAGTTAAAACCACGTTGGCATTTATAGTAATGATGGTTGTAGTGCCATCTGTACCAGCTGTTCCGTTGGTACCTGCCCCGACGCCACCTGTTCCCGCGTTTCCTGCATTGCCGATGGTTACTCCAATGATATCACCCGGGTTAACATTGAGTATCATAGAACCATACTCGCCGCCACCGCCGCCACCGCCGTAGCCTGAGATTGCTGCAGCAAAAATGCTGGTACTTCTGGCACAACCACTTCCACCGCCACCGCCACTGCCGCCAACAGCTTCCAGGTTTAATGAATAAACACCTGACGGTACAATAAATGCAGAAGAATTGCTGGTTGTAATGGAAACTGTAGTTGCAGATGGATTAACGGATGGCAGGGCGGATGCCGGATATGTCCAGGTTCCCGTGCCGGTGCCATTGCTCATCAACACTTTCCCGACAGCTTCGGTACCATCTGTGATCTTTAATTTACCCGTTACGGAAACGTCTCCTGTAACATCCAGTTTGCTTGACGGTGTTGATGTTCCGATACCTAATCTTTCATTTGTATTATCCCAATAAAATTTGCTGTTGTTAGAAGAAAGAACGCCTGCACTACCGGCAAAAATTACTGAACCATTTTGCAAAGGAATAGCTGCGGTGGAAGATGCTGCTGATAAATAGGAGATAGCTGCCCGGCCGGCAGCACCTGCGGCGCCATTCGTACCGTTACCTGTTGAGTTGATTCGTAAGGTTCCGACAGCTCCATTTCCTCCTGTAACTGCAACACCATTTGTAACAACTGCGCTTCCTCCTCCCGCATTTCCGCTACCGGCTGTACCAGCAATAACAAGGGCTGCTGCACTTCCTGTTCCGCCGGCACCAGGCAATCCGTTAGTTCCAATGCAACCTGAGGAACAGGTGACAGCCGCACCTCCGCTTCCTCCTTTGCCTCCATTTACAGTTAAAACCACGTTGGCATTTATAGTAATGATGGTTGTAGTGCCATCTGTACCAGCTGTTCCGTTGGTACCTGCCCCGACGCCGCCTGTTCCCGCGTTTCCTGCATTGCCGATGGTTACTCCAATGATATCACCTGGGTTAACATTGAGTATCATAGAACCATACTCGCCGCCACCGCCGCCACCGCCGAAGCCTGAGGTTGCTACAGCAAAAATGCTGGTACTTCTGGCACAACCACTTCCCCCGCCACCGCCACTGCCGCCAACAGCTTCCAGGTTTAATGAATAAACACCTGCAGGTACCACAAATGCGGAAGGGTTGCTTGATGTAATAGAGAGAGTAGTGACAGGACCACTCCTGGAAGGCAATACCGATCCCGGCGAAGCCCAACTTGCTGTGCCGGTGCCATTGCTCATTAATACTTTCCCGGTGGCTTCGGTACCATCAGTGATCTTTAACTTACCTGCGATAGAAACGCCACCTGCAACATCCAGCTTACTTGCCGGTGTTGTGGTACCAATACCAACATTACCTGTATTGGTATTGTATATGTTGCTACCTGAAACTGTCCAGTTGCCAGCTCCACCGTTTGCGGCATATAAAGCATAAGGCACACTGTTCAGTTGTGTTGTACCCATATTGGTATAAGAACTTCCACCTGCAGGATCAAGTTCTACCTGTAAAAATTTTGCTCCGCTGCCCCAGTTAACAGCAGCAAATATACCGGTGAGGACCGTTCCACTGCCAATATTAACATTGAATAGCCCAAGCGCCGTTGTGGTAGCACTGTGCGTTTCTTTATATACAACCGTGCCGGCAGCCGTACCATCGTGTATACTTACCCGAAGCGAAACAGGTTGCGATGCAATAATGTTGCCCGCTGCGTTGCGTGCCACGCCCTGGTAAGGTATGGCCTGCGGCGCCTGGGCAAAACAATTGATAATAGATAGCTGGCAAAAGCTAATTGCAAGGATGAAGAGCAGTTTTTTCATTTATGTAAGTTTTACCGGTTAAGGTTTATTAAAAATGTCTGGTGAATTTTTCCCGGGTTTTGCAGGAGGTTTAAAGCAGGAATTGGAACAGGACAAAGATGTTCCCTTAATAACTTCCTGTCAATCGTTGATACCAATGAATTTTAATACCGGTGGAGTTGATCTATAATTGAAATCAGTGAGAGAAGGGATGTGAGATGTGCTAATTAAAGAATGTGCTGATGAAAACAGGCTTAATCGATTCATTCCCCATCAGCACATCAGCACATCAACTCATCAGCATATCAACACGAGTTAGTATATTTAATTATCCAATGCAGCCCAACCGGATATATATTTTCTTATTGCTTTTACTTTTAAAATGCATTCCTGTTCTTTCACAGGATAGTATTGCAACAGAAACAATCCGCATGCGCCAGCTAACCGTTGATGATGGGTTATCGCAGGGCTTCGTGTATGATGGCTTACAGGATAAAGAAGGCTTTATATGGCTGGCTACCATGGATGGCCTTAACCGCTATGACGGGTATAATTTCACCGTTTATAAACATGAGAATGAAAATCCTTATTCACTTCCCGAGAATAATATCAATGCTGTTGCGGAAGATGAAAAAGGAAATCTATGGATAGGAACTGTAAGTAGCGGACTTTATTTAATGGACAGGAAAACAGACCGTTTTTATCCTGTGCCCGTTTCTTCATCACTAAATAAAAATGACCAGTACAGTATAAGGAAACTGGTATGCCTGCAAAACAAATTATACATAACAACGCCCAATGGTATGATCATTGTCCAGACAGGAAGCACCAGGCCCGGCACATATGATGAACAATACCTGAAACAGCAGGTACGGGTATTACAAAGCTTTCCTTTAGCATCTGAGAACGATGATCAGAACAGGGCCGGAAGTTTAATTATCAATTGCCGTTTTGGAGCAGTGGATATTTTAACCCCCGACAAAACACAAACAAGCTGGACCCGGAAAACATTAACAGCAACAGATCTTGGTTTTAGATCACTGGATATTAACAGCAAGTTCATCTACATTGATTCTCTCAACAGCCTGCTTATATTTCACCAGGGAGGAATTTATTTATATAATATACCGGCCAAACAGGTATCCCTTCTTGCAAACTATGATCATTATACAATACGGGAACTTAAATTACTGGGGAATAAGGTTTACACAACCAGCAACATCCCCGGCCTGGGAAGTATTATATATGAATTAAACCTGGATGATCTCTCATTAAGGCGATACAAGCTGGCAAAAGATATAACCATCCTGCAGGTAATGTTCAGGGACAGAACCGGCAATGTATGGCTACAAACCAATGCGGAAGGTGTATGTATGATCAATCTCAACCAGCCTTTCAGAACCGAATCATTTATATTAGGCCGTTATGTGCGGGGCACCAAAACCATGATCACCCATGAAAAGGGAAATATCTTTGAATTTGATCCATCAACACGAACCTTAAAAAAACTCATCAGCACAAAGGATTTCAATCCCAACAGGGTTGACTATTTATTTGAGTTAATGGATCACCAGGGTATTATCTGGAAAACTAACAGGGTTAGCCCGGATAAAGATGTACTGGTATCTTATGATCCCTCTACCAAACAATTAAGTTATCATAACCGGGAATTCCCAATCATATTGAATATGTTCGAAGATATAAATAACTACCTGTGGGTGGTTCACAAAAACGGGGGAGATGTTTTGAGCAACTGTCTCACACGACTGGATTCAACGAACAAAAAAACCGACAGAACATTTACATTCCCGGTAAAGCAAATAAACCGTGATGGCCGTTTTTTAAATGTACAATGGCAGGATGCCAGACAGGTTTTCTGGCTGGCAACGGACGTAGGATTATTTTCTTTTGATCCATCTCAAACGGATGAGAAAAAAATATGGAAACACTGGAAAAACATCCCTGCCGATAACAGCAGCTTATCGTCTGATAAATTGATCTCCATGTGTGCCGACCCTTCTGATCCACAAAAATATTTATGGATCGGAACCCGTGGCAATGGATTTAACCGCTTCGAAATGGCCACAGGTAAATGCATCCGCTTTGGTGAGAAAGATGGATTGCCCAACAATGTAGCTTATGATATTATTCCTGATGAACTTGGTCATTTATGGATCAGTACCAATATGGGATTGAGCTGCTTTACATTGCCAAACAAACAATTTCCAAAAGGGAAGTTCAGGAATTTTACCAAAGAAGATGGCCTGGCAGGGAACGAATTCAATGGCCTTTGCGGGAAAAGACTGCCAACCGGTGAAATGTTCTTCCAGGGCGTTAAAGGAACCACCTGGTTCAGGCCTGAAGAAGTGTTGAAACAGCAACAGGCAGTGCCGGTCAATTTTATTTCACTCAGCGTAAACAATAAAGTGCTGCAATGGGAAAAAGATTCATCTGTCATCAATGGAAATATTACTTACAGCAAACAGATCACGCTTGATCATGACCAGAATATTTTTTCCATCTCCTTTTCATCCATGGATTTCAGGAATGATAAAGGAAAATTATATTCCTGGAAACTCGATGGCTTCAATAAAAACTGGACAGAACCCAGCCAGCAGCACGAAGTAACATACACCAACTTAGGTCCGGGCACTTATACATTTCATGTAAAGGCAAGTAATACGGATGGCAAATGGAATGAGCAAGGGAACAGCATAAAGATCGTCATCATTCCTGCATGGTACCAGACATGGTTGTTTAAAATAGTCATCATCCTTTTAGTTGCGGGAAGCATTTATGCATTTTACCGTTACCGCTTAAGACAGGCCTTGAAACTACAGGCCATCCGTAATAATATTGCCAGCGACCTGCATGATGAGATCGGAAGCACGCTGAGCAGCATTTCAATTTCCAGCGCCGTTATCAGGAAAAAAATGAAAGACGATGCGCCTGAAGTAAACAACCTTCTTACGCAGATCAGTTCAAACACAGACAACATGATGGAAGCGATGAGTGATATCGTATGGGCCGTGAATACAAAAAATGATCATTTCGATAACGTGGTCAACCGCATGCGTGCCTTTGCCATCGAAATACTGGAGCCTGAAAATATCCTGCTGAACATGAATGTAAGTCCAAAACTGGATCATGTTATTTTAAACATGCAGCAAAGAAAAAACCTTTACCTGCTTTTTAAAGAGGCTATCAACAATATTGCTAAATATGCCGCCTGTAAAAATGTATGGGTTGATATGAGCATGCAGTCGGGTAAAATAATTATGAAGATAAAAGATGACGGAATAGGTTTTCGCTCACTTGCTATGGCAGCGGAAACAGGTTTAGGAGGAAATGGCCTCGGTAATATGCAAAAGCGTGCGGGGGAATTGAATGGGAAATTAAAGATCGGTTCGGCTCCTGGCAAAGGAACCGAGATTATGCTGGAATTTCCCGCTTAACTGTAAATACGGTTGTGAGAATTTGATTTGTGAGAAATAAAATTCTCACAACTGGAATTCTCACAGGTGGCTTAAACCAAAAAAAGTCACGAACCATAGCGGTAGCTCCGCTAAACCATCTTTTCTTTTTGTCTTGATACAAAAAGAACATATCAATCATTGGAATCAATGATTGCATTTAATATATAAAAAAAGCATCTTTACAGTATGCCAGGAATAAAAGTTGCCGTATTTGATGACAATAAACCACGCCGGGAATTATTACAACTCCTGCTTGACAATAGTGATGGTTTAAGCTGCACAGGTGCTTATGAAGATTGCCGGAATATAACCAGAAACATCTCGTCAAATGTTCCCGATGTAATACTAATGGATATCGATATGCCACATGTGAACGGCATCGAGGGATTGAAAGAAGTACGTAAGCAATTTCCAAAAGTAAAAGTGCTGATGCAGACCATTTTTGAAGATGATGAGAAAATATTCAACGCAATTGTTTCCGGCGCCGATGGATATATATTGAAGAAAACAGCTCCTGCCAAATTACTCGAAGCAATTGCAGATGTAATGGAAGGCGGTGCGCCGATGACGCCAACAGTTGCACGCCAGGTATTATTGCTGTTCAACAACAAACATCAACGCATCGAAAAAAAGGATTTTAATCTCTCTGCAAGAGAACAGGAAATTCTTGGTTACCTCGTGCAGGGATTGAGTTATAAAATGATCGCTGATAAATGCAACATATCATATCCAACCGTTAACTCGCACATCAGCCATATTTACGAAAAACTGCACGTAAGTTCCGGTACCGAGGCCGTTGCAAAAGCCATTGAAAACAATATTACCGGCAATGGCTTTTTAAAGTCTTTGTTTTTTTAATCAGTGAATCAGCGGCAATAACCACCTTATACAGCATATCTTTGTCTTATGCTTTTTCAATCTGTCATCGGGCAAAAAGATATCAAGAACCAGCTTGTTCACATGATCCAGGATAACAGGCTCAGCCATGCCTTGCTTTTCTTAGGCAAAGAAGGTTCCGGTGCATTGCCATTGGCCATTGCATTTGCCAATTATCTATGCCTGCCCAAAAATACCCAGGCAAAAAAAGCCGAAGCAGGCCTTTTCGGCGATGAGCCTGCTGCAGAATCTGCAAAACTTCCGGCAACCGTTGCAGAAATAGATCAATGGATGCAGCAGCAAACCGGCTGGAGCAAATTGAAAGACATGGTTCACCCGGATATACATTTTTCATATCCGGTGATCCCAAGAAGATCGGGCGACAAACCCATCAGCACAGATTACATAAAAGAATGGAGAGAATTCATTGCAACGCATCCTTATGGGAATGTTTACGACTGGCTGCAGTTCATAGATGCAGAAAACAAACAGGGAAATATCACCGCACTGGAATGTGCAGATATCATTCGCAAGATGAGCCTGAAAAGTTTTGAAAGCGAATACAAGATCCTCATCATGTGGATGCCCGAATTACTGGGCAAGGAAGGAAATAAATTATTAAAGCTCATTGAAGAGCCGCCGCCGAATACATTATTCATACTGGTGGCAGAAAATGAATCATTGATCCTGCCCACCATCCTGTCGCGTACACAATTAATAAAGATCCCGCGATTATCTGCATTGGATATTGAGTCTGCTCTTGAATTAAGGAATGGTATTTCCATGCAGAAAGCACAGCAGGTTGCTGCCATCAGTTCGGGGAATTATCATGAAGCATTGCAGCAATTGCAGCATGCCGAAGACAATTGGGAAGTATTATTGAGGGATTGGCTGAACAGTGTTGTAAAGACCGGCCCCGCTGCCCAGGTGAAGTGGATCGATGAGGTGAGCAAGATCGGCCGTGAAAAACAAAAGCAGTTCCTTAAATATTTTGTGCATATAGTCGAACTGGCCATCCGGGTACGCATCATCCCGGCCGAAAGCACCGAGGAGAACCGGGCAGACGTAGATTTTGCCTTAAGGCTCAACAAGCTTTGCGGCATCAGCCAGCAGGAGGCCATCGTGAATGAACTCGACCAGGCAGCTTATTATATAGAGCGTAATGCCAATGCCAAGATCCTTTTTCATGCCCTCACGATCAAGTTATATCATATAATTAGTAACAAATCTGTAATTTTGATGCAATAGGGAACGGAATATGAGGATTTTGAAGACGAAGCATGATGATAATTAACCAGGCATCTTCACTATATTCAACATTTGTGGCGTCGCACTCTTGTACTGTATCGCTGAATTCAGCCGGGAAAGTACGATCGACCCACCTGCTCATTTTCCCTCCCGGTAATAATATATATAAATCTAAACCTTAGATATCAATGGGATGCGGAAGCGGTGGATGCGGAACCTCTAAAAACGGGATACCCGGCGGATGCCAGAGCCATGGCAGCTGTGCCAGCGGAGGCTGCAACCGTATGAATGTACATGACTGGCTGGCCAACCTGCCTTTCAGCGATCCTGAAAGTACCTGCCGGATCATCGAGGTAAGTTTCAACAACGGAAGCCGGAAAGATTATTTCAGGAATACAACCCTTCATTATTTCGAAAAAGGAGAAATGATCGCCGTAGAAGGTGTAAGCGGTTTCGACGTGGGCATGGTAAACCTTACCGGTGAACTGGTAAGATTACAATTGAAGAAAAAGAAGATCGACGAAAAAAGCCCGGACATAAAAAAGGTGCTTCGCCGTGCAACTGAACAGGACCTTTCAAAAATGAAAGAGAACAAAGCACGTGAAGCGCAGGTTTTGATACGCAGCCGTGCCATGGCAAGGCAACTGAAGCTTGAGCTTAAAATGGCTGAAGTGGAAGTGCAGGCAGATGGAAGAAAAGCAACCTTCTTTTATATAGCAGATGACCGTGTTGATTTCCGTGAGCTGATAAAGCTTTATGCAGGTGAGTTCAAGGTAAAAGTTGAAATGAGGCAGATCGGCGCCCGCCAGGAAGCCGGAAAAGTTGGCGGTATCGGCAGTTGCGGCAGGGAACTTTGCTGCAGCACATGGCTTACCGATTTCAAAAGTGTGAATACTAACGCTGCCCGTTACCAGAATCTTTCCATCAACCAGACAAAATTAAGCGGCCAGTGCGGCAGGCTGAAATGCTGTTTGAATTATGAACTGGATACCTATATGGATGCCTTGCAGTTCTTCCCTTCAGATGCAGATACACTTGAAGTTGCAAGAGGAAGAGCATTCCTTGTAAAAAAAGATATTTTCAGGAACCTGATGTGGTACACGATGGCGGAAAGCAACAAGCAATACCCGCTTACCATCGACACAGTAAAAAAGATCAAAGCACAGAACAGGGAAGGTATACGCCCCGAGGAAATGGAAACTGTTGAAGTAACCGTGGGCAAACCAAAAGAAGTTGAACCCGAATACGCAGACCTTGTTGGACAGATCAGCCTGCGGACACTTGAAAAGACAACACGTAAGAGAAGAGATAAAGAAAAAAGTAAAGAAAAACAACAACAGGGAGGTCAGCAACAAAGACAAAACCGCGGCGGACAACAGGGTGGTCAGCAAAATAAAGGGCCAAGGCCGCAGGGACAACAAGGAGGACAGCAACAAAGACCGCAAGGGCAACAAGGAGGACAACAACGTCCCCCACAAAATAAAGGTGGACAAAGGCCTCCGGGGCAACAGGGTGGCCAGCAACAAAGACCACAACAGCGTCCACCACAGAATCGCGGGCCACAACGTCCGCCAGAGAAAAAAGAAGGAAGTTGAGAGTGTAGGGTTTAGAAATTTAGATGGTTTAGGAAGCTTAGCCACACTTCATACATCATAAATCATACATCATAAATCATAGATAGGTTTGTCTATTTCGGTAAATAATCTCTCCAAGAATTACGGTAGCCAGAAAGCTGTTGACGGGATCTCTTTTAATGTAGATAAAGCAGAGATCGTTGGTTTCCTCGGGCCTAATGGCGCAGGGAAATCGACCACCATGAAAATGATAACCGGCTATCTTGAAGCCGATGCAGGTGAAATAACTGTTTGCGGAATACCTGTCAGCAAAAACAGCATTGAAACAAATAAGAAGATAGGATACCTTCCTGAAGCAAATCCTTTATATACCGATATGTATGTAAGGGAATACCTGGATTTTGTTGCCAATGTGCACCGGATAAAAGATCCAAAGCAGGTCATTGAGAATGTCATAAGAACGGTCGGGTTGAGTGTTGAATCAGGTAAAAAGATCGGGCAGCTCAGTAAAGGATATAAACAACGGGTAGGCCTGGCCGCAGCGCTTGTTCATGACCCCGAGGTTCTAATACTCGATGAACCTACTTCCGGCCTGGACCCGAACCAGATCATTGAGATACGCGAGGTCATAAAAAAACTCGGGCAGAATAAAACAGTCCTGTTCTCGTCACACATCATGCAGGAAGTAGAAGCCATCTGCGACAGGGTGATCATCATCAATAAAGGAAATATTGTTGCAGATGACAAATTGCAGAATCTTCAACGTTCATCAACAGGAAATCAGAATATAACAGTGGAATTTAAAGGGGCGGTTGATATTGAATTATTGAAAAAAATGAAAGATGTTATTTCCGTAAGAAATCTTCAATCTTCAATATTCAATATTCAATGCACAAATACTGAGCATGTAAAAAAGCAATTATTGCAACTCAGCATCGACAAAAACCTGGATATTATTTCCCTGCAAAGCGAATCGCAGAACCTGGAATCGGTATTCAAATCGTTAACGACTTAGACTATATGCTGATAGCCAAAAGCTTTTAGCCATTTATAAACTCAAAACAATAACTGATCATGAGCTACATTGCATCCCTGCACGCCCGCCAGATCTTAGACAGCCGGGGTAATCCAACAATTGAAGTAGATGTATTAACTGAAAATGAAAGGCTTGGCCGTGCCGCCGTTCCAAGTGGCGCAAGCACGGGTATTCATGAAGCAGTTGAATTGCGGGATAACAATAAAAAAATGTATCTCGGTAAATCTGTATTGAAAGCTGTGAATAATGTAAACAGCATTTTGGCCGACAACCTGCTTGGATGGGATGTTGCCGACCAGACCGGTATCGATAACATGATGATAGCACTGGATGGTACAGAGAATAAAAGCAAGCTTGGCGCCAATGCAATGCTTGCGATCAGCCTCGCTGTTGCAAAAGCCGCGGCACTGGAAGCAAATCTTCCATTATACCGTTATATCGGCGGAACAAATGCAAAGATCCTCCCGATACCAATGATGAATATATTGAACGGTGGTGCACATGCAGATAACAAGATCGATTTCCAGGAATTCATGGTAATGCCCATCGGCGCAAAAACATTCAGTGAAGGATTGCAATGGGGCGTTGAGATATTTCATGCCTTAAAAACAGTATTGAAGAAAAAAGGATACAGCACAAACGTGGGTGATGAGGGTGGATTTGCACCAAATATTCAAAGCAATGAAGAAGCTATTGAAACGGTATTGACGGCGATCCAGGCAGCAGGATATAAAACCGGCAGCCAGGTTGCTATTGCAATGGATGCCGCTAACAGTGAGCTATGGAATGCAAAAGAGAAAAAATATATTTTCCATAAAAGCGATGGCAAGAAAATGACCAGCGAACAACTGGTTAAGTATTGGGAAGGCTGGGTTAAGAAATATCCTATCATTTCAATTGAGGATGGTATGGCTGAAGATGACTGGAAGGGCTGGAAAATGCTGACCGATGCTATCGGCACTAAATGCCAGCTGGTTGGTGATGATCTTTTTGTTACCAATGTGAAAAGACTTCAAAAAGGTATTGATGAAAGCACTGCCAATGCATTATTGGTAAAAGTGAACCAGATCGGGACACTTACTGAGACCATCAATGCGGTAAGTTTGGCGCAGCATAACGGGTATAACACCATCATGAGTCACAGAAGCGGTGAAACGGAAGACAGCACCATTGCCGACCTGGCCGTTGCATTGAATTGCGGGCAGATCAAAACAGGCTCTGCTTCCAGGAGCGACCGTATGGCAAAATACAACCAGCTCATCCGTATCGAAGAAATGCTGGGTGACAGTGGCGAATACCCGTCCGGTAAAATAAAATTCGGTAAAAAATAAGGCCTTTAAATATTTAAAAAGCCTGTATAAGAATGAATCACTTATACAGGCTTTTTTATTCCCCGCCATTAATAAAAAATAAAGGGTAAAGCTGCCAAAACTGGCAGATTATCTGTAATTTCACTCTCCCTAAAATTTATTTTTATTAAACCAAAATACACATGAGAAAACTTTACGCCGCCTTATTTGTAATCTTCCAATTGGCATTTATATCTGTAAATGCACAGGAGTTAAAACCTACCGCAGATGGGAAAAAGCCTGTCACCGGTAACCCGAAAAACACTCCTTCACTGATCAGCCAACCTGTTAATCCTGCAAAACCCGTAAGGGCGGAGAAATGCGGCTTCTCCTATATGATGCAGAAAGCAAAAGCAAAAGGCTTTAATGACCAGGCCTTTGAAGCTGAAGTGAACAGGCTTATCCAAAATAAGATCGCTGCCGGCGAAAGGTTTACTGGGCCGGTCACACTTCCTGTTATCTTTCACGTGATCTATCGTACGGCTGATGCACTGGGAAACAGCTCAGCCAACCTGAGCACAGCAAAATACCAGGCACAGATCAACCAGCTGAATATCGATTATGCAAATCTTGCCGGCTCATCATGGCCGGGCCAGGCAGCTAACGTACAGATACAATTCTGTATGGCATTGGTTGATACAGCAGGAAGGCCACTGGCAACAGCGGGTATCGACAGGATAAACGGACAGACAAAAGGCTGGACAAATACCGATACCGAAACTGATCCTGATGTACTTCAGAGCTATATTGACGCAACCATAAAACCTGCAACGATCTGGGATCCGTACAGCTTCATAAATGTATGGACATGTGGTATGACAAGCAGCGGACTGCTTGGATATTCCACTTTTCCGATCTTAACCACTCCTTTGGCAGGAATTGATGATTATACAGAAACACTTACTACTGCCGGTGTGGTGGTTGACTGGCAAACTATTGGAAGCGTTGCCAGCCCTGGTTTTGGCGCTCCTTATAATCTTGGCCGTACACTTACTCATGAGTTAGGCCATTTCTTTGGATTAAGGCATATCTGGGGTGATAATCTGTGTGGCGATGACTATTGCACAGATACTCCGGTACAGGACGATGCAACAGGTGGCTGTCCCGCAGGTGCCCAGGCTAATAATTGTATACCGGCAGGGAATAAAATGTATCAGAATTACATGGATTATACAGATGATCCATGTATGAATACATTCACGGCAAACCAGGCAACACGTTGCCAGACTGTAATGGATAACAGTCCAAGACGTCTTGGCCTGATAACTTCAAAAGCATGTGTTGCAAGAGCAGCCAATGCGATCGGTTTCGGAACTGCTATACCTTATTCAATATCTGAAACAGGAGCTGCAGGCGCTTGTCCCAATGTAAAGACATTTACATACAATCTTTATGTATCGGCCCAGGCTTCAGGTGCAGCAACAGTGACCTTTACTACAGCGGGAAGTACTGCAACGCTGAACAGGGATTTTACGATCTCCCCTGCTTCTGTAAGCTATGTGCTGAATGATAATGCTGCAAAAACACTAACCATTACCGTTATAGATGACCAGGCAGTGGAAGCGGCTGAAAACATTGTGATCGGATATACCATCTCTGGTACAGGTGTTGTTGCCGGTCCGGATAAACAAACAATTACTCTTAGCCTGGTAGATGATGATATTGCAAACATTACTGTTGACAATACAACTCCAACCAAAACACTGGCAACAGAGAACTTCAATGCCGGTGTAGTTATTCCTACTGCTTCCGGCTGGACTTCGGAGGTTTATGGAGATGGCGTTACAACCCCTAACCAGTGGGTTATAGGGGCCAATGGCGGTACCGGTACCACAGCAAATTCTGCATACATTACAAGCAATACCAGTACGAAGCCAAACACTTATAACATGAACAATGAGTCGGATGCATACCTGTTCTCTCCATTGATCGATGCTACCGCACTTAAGAATATTGTCATGAATTTTAAATGGAAATGTAATGGTGAAAATGGTTTTGATGGCGGGTTCCTCGGTTATATACCATTTGGACAGGCAGTAACTGCAGCGAATGTTCAATTCTTCAATATATACCTTACCGGCCAGACGACCATAACAACATCAAACCTTAGTTTCGGTTCAGCTTTTAACGGAACCAAATTCTATTTTGTTTTTAACTGGTATAATGATAATACGCTGGGAACAAATCCTCCGTTCACCATCGATGATGTTACATTCACCGGTAAGGCATTTTCTGTTGCAACGGCAACGGATGCTGATACCGCCTATTCACAATTTACAGGTCAGAGTGCACAGTACTATAGCACCAATGCTGCTTCCCCATTTGATAACAGGATCATTGCAGCGGTCAATGGCCTTAGTGCAGATGTCGGCTGTATAACTGCTAATGTACTGGCTGCAGGTACAGGTCAAACTGACGTTACAGTAACGACTACCAGCGGTAACCAGACATTCAAGCGCAGCAATAAAGTGATCAGGTTAACACCAGGCACACCGAATGGTACCGCCACTTACCAGGTGACATTATATTATACAACTGCAGAGCTGGCCGTATGGGGCGGAGCTTCAGGCTTAAAAGTGCTAAAGGTTGCAGATGGAACAAGTCTTGCATCTGTACTCACACCTGCGGTAGCTAAAGTTTATACGCCGGTAATTGATGACCAGACTGCCACCAAGGGATATGCATCTTTCACGATCAATGCAACGGGAGGATTCTCTCAATTCATGCTTGCATCAAACAATATTGTTATTCCGGTGAGCATGCTGAGCTTTGAAGCAAGAGGTAATAAAAAGAATATACAGCTTGACTGGAGCACGGCTACAGAAATAAACAATAAAGGGTTCGTGATCGAACGCAGCACCAATGGAACTGATTTTGAAAGGATCGGCTGGGTTGATGGAAAAATGAACAGCAACGTTGTAAGCAAGTACCAGTATTTTGACAATTTCGTTCAGCCAAACGTGATCTATCATTATCGTTTACGCCAGACCGATATTGACAACAGGGAAAAGCTTTCAGAGATCAGGCAGGCTAAAATAAAAGGAACAGATATTACAGTCACTGTGAGCCCTAACCCGGCTAAAGACCTGGTGAAATTATTTGTTTCAGGTTCTGCCGGAACAACTGATATTAACCTGGTGAACGCAGAAGGCCAGGTGGTACGCAACTGGAAACAGGTAAATACCAATGCACCAGTTTCACTTGATATCAAAGGAATGGCTTCGGGCATGTATATTTTACAGCTGATCACACCTCAGTCTACCCGGATCGAGAAACTGATCATAAAGTAAGAGTTAAACAAATCAGTATAAGCTAAAGGTGATGGGTAATCCCCATCACCTTTATAATTTCAGGAACAATTCTTGTCCATTATTTCCTACTTTAGTGCCGTAAAGCAATATTTATGAAGATTGTCCGCGGGGTTTTCCACTTTGTAAAGAACAAATATTTCATTTCCGGTGCCTTTTTTATCGTGTGGATGCTGTTTTTTGATGTAAAAGACTGGTCGCTTATCAGCAGCCGCCGGGAAAAACTGAGCGATCTCCAGGAAAGTGAACAGCATCTTAACCGACAGATCGCTGAAACCCGCAAGGAGCTTGATCTTCTAAAGACGAACGCCCAGACCATTGAGCGATATGCAAGAGAGAAATACCTGATGAAAAAAGACAACGAGGACCTTTTTATAGTAAATACCCCATAAAAAAAAGAAAAAACACGCATAGAGACACAATAATCAGGAAAAGTACCCGTTTAAGTAATTGGATAATGATATTTATTTAATTTCAAACAAGCAATCAAACTTGCCTATGCACAGCTTTACACCGGAAGATTTGTTACAGTATCTGTACAATGAGACTTCCACCGAAAAAACCGCTGCGATCAAAGCAGCACTGGAGACCAACTGGAGTCTAAGGGAAAAATTCGAAGTTATTTCCGCAGGCGCTAAACGATTGGAAACGATCAAATTATCTCCCCGCAAGAAAACTATTGATAATATTCTGAAATATGCAGAAAAAGCTGTGGAAGAATTGACTCCGCAGGCTTAAATCAAGATTATTTAATGTAATTTACCCGTTTCCCCTCCAGGAAACGGGTTTTTTATGACCATAAAAGAAAGATATCAATTCGTAACAGACTATTTTTTAAAACACAGCCCCGAAGCAGAAACTGAATTGATCTATGATAGTCCATTCCAGTTACTGGTGGCAGTGATACTCTCGGCTCAATGCACTGATAAAAGGGTGAACATGACCACTCCTGCCCTCTTTGAAAAGTTCCCGGATGCTGAAACATTAAGCAGGGCTGAATTTGATGACCTGTTTCCTCTTATCAAAAGCATATCTTACCCAAACAATAAAACCAAACATCTTATTGGTATGGCAAAGATGTTACAGGAGAAATTTCATGGCGTGGTTCCAATGAAAGTGGATGAGCTGGTTGAATTACCAGGCGTTGGCCGGAAAACAGCAAATGTTATTACTTCTGTCATTGATGAACAGCCGAATATGGCTGTTGATACCCATGTTTTCAGGGTAAGTGCACGGATCGGCCTCACCGTTGGTGCCAAGACACCTGTTGCAGCTGAAAAACAATTAATTAAACACCTGCCGAAAGAATACATTCACAGAGCACACCACTGGCTCATATTACACGGCAGGTATATATGTGTAGCGAGAACGCCGAAATGCAGCATTTGCGGGCTAAAAGCTGCCTGTAAATATTATAATAACAAAAAAAATCTGCCCCTTTAATTCAAAAAATATTCGTTTTCTTTGTAATAATAGTAAATTACATTCCCGTTTAGGGATTGCTTATAACTAAATTAACTACTTGTTTTCATGAAAAGGATAATCTACCTGTTTAGTTTGAGTTTGTTGCTTTCAACCTATGCAAATAATGCATCTGCCCAGTACTATTTTTATAATGATGATTATTATGATAACCCTATTTTGTTTGAAGTAGGTGCATCTGTAGGTTTAATGAATTCCTTAACAGATGTCGGCGGCAATAAAGGCATCGGAAAAAGGTTTGTCAAAGACCTTAACATGGGACAGTCACATCTCTGCGGCGGTATATTTGTAAGCGCCGTTTATAAAAATGCTGTAGCGTTAAGGCTGGAAGGAACTTTTGGAAAGATCTCAGGTAATGATAATGTTCTCGAAAAAGTTGACCCTGCGGATATTGCTAAAACACGTTATAACAGGAATGTGAACTTTAAAAGTAAGATAACAGAATTTTCCCTGATCGCTGAACTTCATCCTCTTTTCATTTTTGTAAATTATGAAGAGCGTGAATCTGATCCTCCAAGATTGTCTCCTTACTTACTCGGCGGTGTCAGTTATTTTTCATTCAATCCGCAGGCTGAATATAAAGGCAAATGGATAGACCTTCAGCCACTCAGCACAGAAGGACAGGGCTTTGCTGAATATCCTGACAAAAAGGTTTATAAGCTGCAGCAAATGAATTTTCCGCTTGGCCTTGGAATTAAATATGAGTTGTCAGACCTTGTCAATATCAGGGGTGAATATATTTACAGGGTAACACAGACTGATTACCTGGATGATGTTAGTACAACCTATGTTGATCCTACCGTTTATTCAAATTATTTCACAGGAACCAAACTTGCAAATGCGATCGCACTCAGCGACAGGCAGATCAATAAGGTGACAGTTGCTGGTGGAAAACGCGGAAGCCCTAAACAGAAAGATGCTTACTTCAGCTTCAATTTAAAAATAAGCCTCTTACTTGGCAGACAAAAGATCAGGTAATCTTGAAACTTAATTATATTAAAAAGCCGTCTTTAAAAGACGGCTTTTGTATTTCCGGTTTTTTCGTCAGACGAGAACGTCAGACGAAAAACTATGCAAGCATGCTTTTGATCGCTTCAACCAGTTCTCCTTTTGTTATCGGTACGCCCATGATCTTATTATATCCTTTGGCATCTACCATGTACATATCCCGTATGATCTTTATCAACTGCCCGTTATTGATCTCGGGTATCAATACCTGTTCAAAGTTCTTAATGATATCTCCCAGGTTTGAAGGGAATGGCCTTACATAACGTAAATGGGCATGTGAAACTGCATGTCCTTCTTTCTGCAGTTCAGAACAGGCGCTTTTTATTGCACCATATGTACTTCCCCAGCCTAACACAAGGAGCTTACCTTTCTCCGGGCCGCTGTCAAGATGTTGTGCTGGTATGTATGATGCGATCTTATCGACCTTTTCCTGCCTTATCTTGACCATCAACTGGTGGTTCTCTGCTTCATAGCTGATGTTGCCTGTAATATTCTGTTTTTCCAATCCGCCGATACGATGTTCCATGCCAGCTGTTCCCGGGATCACCCATGGCCTTACCAGTTTTTCATCCCGCAGGTATGGCTGGAATTTATCTTCGCCGTGGCCAAGCTGCGTTTTGAATTTTACTTCAATAGGGCGCAGGTCGGCAGATTGAGGGAATTTCCAGGGTTCTGCACCATTGGCAATATACCCATCGCTTAATAAGATCACCGGGGTCATATGCTGTACAGCGATCCTCGCTGCTTCATAAGCCACCTCAAAACAATCATTCGGCGTGCTGGCAGAAATGATCGGCATCGGGCATTCCCCGTTCCGTCCGTAATAAGCCTGCATCAGGTCGCTTTGCTCTGTCTTGGTCGGCAATCCTGTACTTGGGCCGCCACGTTGAATATTTACAATGATCAGGGGGATCTCCAGCATTACCGCCAGGCCCATGGCTTCTGCTTTCAAGGCCATACCCGGACCCGATGTAGTAGTCACGCCCAGTGACCCGCCATAACTGGCGCCAATAGCGGTTGTGATAGCGGCTATTTCATCTTCGGCCTGGAAAGTTTTTACACCAAATGTTTTATACCTGCTCAGTTCGTGCAGGATATCTGAAGCCGGGGTGATGGGGTAACTACCGAGGAACAATGGAAGTTCACTTTTCTGAGATGCCGCGATCAATCCGTATGCAAGCGCCTGGTTGCCCATGATGGAACGGTAAGTACCGGGTTCCATCTTTGCTTTTTCAACTGTATAGCGGGCAGAGAATGTTTCGGTGGTATCGCCGAAATTATAGCCGGCCTGCAGCACTTTTATATTACTATCAAGGATATCCGGTTTCTTACCGAATTTCTCTTTAAGGAACCCGATCGTATTCTCCATATCCCTGTTATACATCCAATACAGGAACCCGAGAACGAACATATTCTTGGCCCGATCCTTTTCCTTCATACCCATGGTGAAATCCTTCAATGCTTCACGGGTCATTTTTGTAACATCGATCTTGATCACTTCGTAAGCATCAAGACTGTTATCTTCCAATGGATTCACTCCATCGGGATAATTGGCGAGCCTCAGGTTCTTTCCGTCAAACCCATCTTCATTCACTATGATCTTTCCGCCTTTTTTTAGAGCAGATAAATTTACTTTAAGTGCTGCTGCATTCATGGCAACAAGTACATCGCATTCATCACCGGGAGTATAGACCCTGTCGCTGCTGAAGCGAAGCTGGTAGCCGCTTACGCCGGGCAAGGTTCCGATCGGGGCACGTATCTCTGCCGGGAAATCAGGAAAGGTTGCCAGGTCTATCCCGAGCATGGCTGTATTATTTGTAAACTGGTTACCGGTCAGCTGCATTCCATCACCACTATCGCCGGCAAATTTTATCACCACATTTTGTAGAACTTCCTGTTTATCCATCACTCAAAAATTAGATTGTAAAGTTAATAAGCAACCCTGTTTGTTACACAGCTAAGTTAATGTTTACATTGAATCAAAAGTTAAAATCGGGGATAAAAAAACCGGGCTTATCAATTTCATTATCCGATTAATCCTTTAGGTTTGTCGCAAACTTTTTACATGCAAGACCTCATAGATTTTCTGCAGCCCGTGATCATGTCTGAATTCAATGATGATAACAATTACACCGACGGGCAGTTCGCAAAACATATTTCCATTTTTGAGACCGAATTACCCGACCTGGAGAATATAGATATTGTATTGGTGGGCTCGGGTGAGATGAGGGGCAGCGGTATCTTCATCGGTGAAAGCAATGCCGCAGATAATATCCGGAAGCAGCTATACAAGTTACATTACTGGCACACAGACGTTTCGATCGCGGATATAGGAAATATCAGGACCGGTGCTTCTTTGAATGACAGCTACGCAGCTATTAAGACCGTGCTGGCAGAACTGATGAAAATGAAGAAGACCGTTCTGCTTCTTGGCGGTTCACATGATATCACTCTGGCACAATATGAAGCACATAAAAGTCTTGGACAGGTTGTTGAAGCCACCTGTATTGACGCTATGATAGACCTGAGAGGTGAAAGCGCTTACCGGAATGAGAATTTTTTACTCGAGATGCTTACCGGTGAGCCTAATATGGTGAAACATTACAATCACATCGGCTTCCAGAGTTATTTTGTACATCCACGCATGCTGGAGACCATGGACAAGCTCCGTTTCGATTGTTACCGTGTAGGTATTGTGAAAGAAGATATTGATGAAATGGAACCTGTTATCCGCAATACCCATTTGCTGAGCTTTGATATCAGCGCTGTGAAATACAGTGATGCTCCGGCTAATACAAATTGCCCGAACGGGTTTAACGGTGAAGAAGCATGTATACTTACACGGTATGCCGGCATGAGCAATAACCTGGGAAGCTTCGGTATCTATGGCTATAATCCCCATGCTGATGTAGATGATCTTACCGCAAAACAGATCGCACAGATGTTATGGTATTTTATTGATGGGAAGAGCCGCAGCAAACATGAGAGCAGGCTTGAAGACAGGAATGATTTCAATGAATATCATACTGCATTCGCAGAAGTGGATACCATTTTTTTACAAAGCAAGAAAACACAGCGCTGGTGGATGCAGCTGCCCGATAAAAAATTCATCTCCTGCAGTTATAATGATTATATAAATGCCAGCAGGGATATTATTCCTGAAAGATGGTTGAGGATACAAGAGAGAGGATAAAATACTGATGTGATAATGTGCTGATATGATAATTTGATAATTAATTCATGAAACTTCTTCATTCAATATTCCCTGCCTGCTTAACGCAGGTAGGCAGGCTTGTTCCTTGTTCAATATTATTTCTTTTTTCATGTTCTGTTTCAAAACAGATCTCCAAACAGGCAGATTCCATTTTACTTAATGATACCTCTATCAGCAAAGGCCATATCGGCATAAGCATCTATGAGCCTGCTACCGGCAAATACTGGTATAACCATAATGCTGATAAATATTTTATTCCGGCAAGCAATACCAAATTGTTTACGTTGTATGCAGGCATGAAATATTTGGGAGACAGCCTGGTTGGCGCCAGGGTTGAAGAAACATGGAATACCATACGTATATACGGCACCGGAGATCCAACCTTCCTGCATCCTGATTTTAAATTTCAGCCTGTATTTGATTATGCAAGATCAAAAAAAGGAAATAATGTTGTTTTCCTGGAAAATGAAGATTACAATAATATCGGGGCTTTAAAACCTTTTGGGAAAGGATGGAGCTGGGATGATTACGACCAGGACTATATGCCTGAAAGAAATTACTTTCCTGTTTATGGAAATGTTGTCCGCTTTTCAATAAACAGTTCAGGAGATTTAAAAATCATACCATCCTATTTTAAAGACTACAGCTGGTGGGGAAAAACAGACACAAGTAAATTTCAAATCAAAAGAGAGAGGTCAGGAAATCGTTTTTATATATATGGCAGTCAAACAACAAAACAAGTTGCAATCCCTTTTCGTACGGGCGATTCTTATGATATCAATAAATTCACCACAAACATAGTCGCTCATTTACTTTCTGATACTTTGGGATATGAAGTAACACAGGCAACAACCGGTAAACAATTTAAAATCTATAAACCAATCCGCTCCCAACCCTCCGATTCCCTTTTCAAACCTATGATGCATAACAGCGATAATTTTTTTGCTGAACAGACCTTATTGATGGTTTCAAATGAACAGCTTGGATATATGAGTGATGAGATCATGATCGATACTTTATTAAAGACCGATCTGAAAGATGTTCCTCAAAAACCAAGATGGGTGGATGGAAGCGGACTGAGCCGGTATAATCTATTTACTCCGCAGTCATTTGTCTATATTCTCAACAAAATGAAGAATGAATTTGGAATAGAAAGATTAAAGGTCATCCTTCCCACAGGAGGCCAGGGAAGCCTGAAAAACTACTTTACCGGGGCTAATTCATTCATATTTGCCAAGACCGGCACCCTGAGTAATAATTGTGCCCTGAGCGGTTTCCTTTTTACCTCAAAAGGTAAGCTGTTGATTTTCTCTGTTTTAGTCAATAACTACCCAACAGGGGCCACTCCCGTACGCAGGGCTGTAGAGCATTTTTTATACGGAATTAGGGAAAAATATTGATAAATTTACACGCTCTAAGGCAACATCTCACCCCTTGAAAGTATCATATACAGGCGTACTCTTTAAAACCAGTATTCAATCATAAAATGTTTATATGAAAAAACTATTTACACTCCTTTTTCTTACTGCATGTTTTCTTGGAAAATCGGTCACAGCACAAACCACCTGTAATCTTGTGGCAAACTTCAACCCGATCTTCGCAGCAGGAACTGCGAATCTTGTGTATTTTCAAAATACAAGCACGCCGGTAAATCAATCTGATTCCGCTCATTGGATCTTCGGCGACGGAACTCAGTCTAATACTTATAACACATCACATACTTATGCTCAACCGGGAACATATACTGTATGCCTGAGAATGCAGCAGAGAAATCCAAACGGCATTCTTACCAATTGTGTGAGTGAGATATGCCATACAGTGGTTGTTCAGAATTCAACTGCATGTAACCTGGTGGCGAACTTTACAACAACACCAGTCACTTCAATGCCAAATGCATTTGTTTTTACAAATACATCTACTCCATCAAACCCTTCAGATTCCATTCGCTGGACCTTTGGTGACGGAACCTCAGGAACCGGTTCTACCATAACTCATGTATATACACAACCGGGCACATTCAATGTCTGCCTGAGGGTACAGCAAAGAGATGCAAGCGGTGCACTTACAAATTGCATCAGGGAAACATGTCACACCGTGGCTGTTACATTGCCTACAACCTGTAACCTCGTTGCCAATTTTACGATAACGCCGGTTACAGCAACGCCGAATGCATTCCATTTTACAAATACATCTGTTCCTTTAAATAATACAGATTCCATTCGCTGGACCTTTGGTGATGGCACATTCTCCAATGATCCGAACCCGACACATACATATACACAGAACGGAACATTTAATGTGTGCTTAAGGGTTCAACAAAGAAATTCGAACGGTGTTCTCACAAACTGCATCAAGGAAATTTGCCATACAGTTGCTGTAACATTGCCTACGCCCTGTAACCTGTTAGCCAACTTCAACACAACCATCGCAGCCGGAACTGTAAATACTGTTTATTTTCAGAATACAACAACACCGGTCAATACAACAGATTCCGTTCGCTGGACATTCGGTGATGGAACCGAATCCCACAGTTATAATACAACACATACTTATGCACAGGCGGGAACATATACTGTATGCCTGAGAATGCAGCAAAGAAATCCTAACGGAGGACTTACAAATTGCGTGAGTGAGATCTGTCATACTGTTGTTATACAAAATTCAACAGCATGTAATCTTGTTGCGAATTTCACTATTGCACCCGTTACTTCTGCAGCAAATGCATTTGTTTTTACAAACACATCTACCCCATCAAATCCAACGGATTCTATTCGCTGGACCTTTGGCGACGGAACATCAGGAACTGGCTCTGTTATAACTCATGTATATACACAATCGGGTACATACAATGTATGCCTGAGAGTTCAGCAAAGAGATGCAAGCGGAGCGCTTACTAATTGTATCAGGGAAACTTGTCATCCTGTTACGGTAGTGATACCAACAACCTGTAACCTGGTAGCAAACTTTACGATAACACCGCTTACAGGGACGCCGACAGGTAATGCTTTTGTTTTTACAAATACATCTACCCCATCAAATCCCACAGATTCTATACGCTGGACATTCGGCGATGGAACTTCGGGAACTGGTTCTGTTACAACTCACGTATATACGCAGCCGGGAACATTTAATGTATGCTTAAGGGTGCAGCAAAGGAATTCAAACGGAACACTTTCAAATTGCATCAGGGAAATATGTCACCCTGTAACTGTTACATTGCCTACAACCTGTAACCTGCTGGCCAATTTCACTTCAACTGTAGCAGCACCTACAACAACAGTTCCGCCATTTATTGTTCATTTCCAGAATACATCAACACCATTGAATGCAACAGATTCCATTCGCTGGACATTTGGTGACGGTACTTCTTCAAATGATGTTAACCCGACACATACTTATACAGCACCGGGTACTTATAATGTTTGCCTAAGAGTCCAGCAGAGAACCCTGGCTGGCGGACTAACAAACTGTATTCGCGAAGTATGCCATACTATTATTTTACCCGTTCCTTCTACCTGTAACCTGCTGGCTAATTTCACCATCACCCCAATCACAGCAACTGCCAATACATTCCATTTTGAGAACACTTCTAGCGGAATGAACAGTACAGATTCTATCCGCTGGACATTTGGTGATGGAACATCATCCAACCAGGTAAGCCCGAATCATACTTATGCCCAGCCCGGCACTTATAATGTTTGCTTAAGGATCATTAAGAGGTCAACGACCGGTGTGCTTACAAATTGTGTAAGTGAGAAATGCCTTACTGTTATTGTGCAGGGACCAAACACATGTAACCTGGTAGCGAATTTTACTTCAACTATCCTACCGAACGTGCCGCCCGGCGGACCGTATATTATTCAGTTCCATAATGCATCAACACCAATGAGCACAACGGATTCTATACGCTGGACATTTGGTGATGGTTCTTCTTCAAATGATCCTAATCCTATACACACATATACACAACCAGGATCATACAATGTATGTTTAAGGGTGCAGCAAAGGAATCCAGCTGGCGGGCTTACAAATTGTGTAAGGGAAGTATGTCATGTTATATATGTTCCGGTACCACCAACCATATGCAATCTCCTGGCTAATTTCTATGCTTACAGAATTCTTGTAAGCGGTACAGCATTACCATACCTGTATCATTTTGAAAATACATCAACAGGATTCAATAATACAGATTCGATCCGCTGGACATTCGGTGATGGCACTTCATCCAACCAGGTAAGTCCTAACCATGCATATAATGCACCCGGCACTTATAATGTTTGCCTGAGGATCATAAGGAGGACAAGTGCAGGCATTCTTACCAATTGTGTAAGTGAGATATGCCACCCGGTTGTGGTTGTTCCGCAAAATCCGAATGTATGTAACCTGCAGCCATTCCCTAACCCGGTAAATACATCAGTCACTGTTAATGTAGTACTTGGTTTACCACAAATGATCGATGTTTACATTTATAATGCAATGAACACGCTCGTTAAGGAAAAGCACCAGGCAGGCGTTGCTGGAAATAATCTTGTTACAGTTGGAACAGCTGATTTACCGCAGGGGATCTATATCATGAAAGTGATCCATGGAGGCGATGTCTGTTATGCAACATTTGTTAAACTATAATTTTGTTTGTTTTTAAAAGAAAGATCCCGTCAAAAATGGCGGGATCTTTCTTTTATAGTAATTTTTAATTGGTCTTTATCTTCCAAACATCTTATCAAGTTCATCCTTTTTAAATAACATATAGGTGGGCTTGCCATTAGGGGTGCTGTTGGGAGTTGTACAGGCAAATAATTCATCCGTTAATGCCTGCATTTCTTTTTGAGTGAGTGATGTGCCTGTCTTTATTGATTGCTGCAATGCCAGTGTTCGCATTAGTTTTTCCCTTTTACTGAATTTGATATCATTGCTGAAATGCTTGTATTGCTCGAGTATTTTTTCTATAGCAGTTTTTTCACCTCCCTGGCCAATATCAGCCGGTGTTCCCTGTATAACAAAAGTATTATTACCGAAAGGCTCAAGCTGGTATCCCAATTGCTGCAGATCCGGTATAAGTTCAGTCAGCATCACAGCATCTGCCGCAGCCAGTTCAACGGTAGTAGGGAAAAGGTTCTGCTGGGTAGCGATCGGTTTCCCTGCAACAGCATGCTGGAAACGTTCATATAATATACGTTCATGGGCATTCTGCTGGTTAATGAGTAAATAACCATTCTCATTCTGAACAACAATGTATGCATTATGCAGCTGCAGCAGGTCGTATTGATGTGCCGGCTGATCAGTGATCAGTTTTTTTTCTGCCTGGAGAGATTGTGATCCGCCGGAAGAATAAGACGGCTGAGCCTGCTCTGCGGGTTTTTCATAAAATTCTTTCCAGTGTTTTAACTCAGACCTGTTCTCAATGAAATGAGCCTGGTTCTTCTGGGTAAATGCCTGGTATAATGAGGAAGAGGCTGTTGCAGACTTTCTTTCTTCCGTTAATGGTTTACTTACCGCTTCTAGTTGTTGTATGGAAGGATCAAGATCAAAATCAAGTGTTGGTGTGATGCTGAACTGTGCCAGTGAGTGTTTTACTGCAGACTGAACAAATGCATAAACGATCTTATCGTCCTCGAATTTTATTTCCTGCTTGGTAGGATGCACATTGATATCCAGTTGTGCCGGATCAAGATCAATGAACAATGTATACATGGGGAAGCTATCCTTTGCAATGATCTCATCAAAAGCGTTCATTACCGCATGATTGAGATAAGCGCTTTTGATAAAACGGTTGTTCACAAAAAAATACTGGTCGCCTCTTGTCTTTTTTGCTGTTTCAGGCTTCCCGACAAATCCATATATATTCATATAATCTGTCTTCTCCTGCACACTTACCAGTTTTGCATTATAACTATTCCCGAGCAGCTGAATGATCCTTTGCTTTAAAGTGCCTTTTTCCAGGTGAAACACTTCCTGCCCGTTTGATGTGAAAGAAAAGAATATCTCCGGAAATGCCATCGATACCCTTATGAATTCATCCACGATATGCCTGAGTTCTGCCGTGTTGCTTTTTAAAAAATTCCTGCGGGCGGGCACATTGAAGAATAAATTCTTCATGGCAATGCTTGTACCTGTATAGACCGCAACCGGTTCCTGCTTTTTAACAATACTGTTCTCAACTTCTATATAAACACCGGCCTCATCTTCTGCTCTTTTTGTTTTTAATTCAACCTGTGATACAGCGGCTATACTTGCCAAAGCCTCGCCACGAAAACCCATCGTTTTTATCCTGAACAGGTCATCAATATTCTTGATCTTGGAAGTAGCATGGCGTTCGAAAGACATTCTTGCATCTGTTTCACTCATACCCTTGCCATTGTCAATGACCTGTATAAGTGATTTCCCTGCATCATTGACGATCAGTTTTATCTCATCGGCGCCGGCATCAACCGCATTTTCCAAAAGCTCCTTCACAGCACTGGCAGGGCGCTGGATCACTTCCCCGGCTGCGATCTGGTTAGCGATGTTGTCGGGCAATAATTGAATTATATCAGTCAAATTCCTGTAATTTACAGTGCGAAAATAACACATACTTTCCACTATGACCCATTCCGGAACCACGAGGAGTATTGCTATCCTGATTTCCTTTCTTTTTATCCTGCGCTCATATAGCCAGCAGTTACCCGGTTTAAATGATAAGGCTGCAAATAACTGGGCCGACAGTGTTATGAAAACACTCAGCAATGATGAAAAAATTGCCCAGCTGATGGTCGTAAGGCTTTCCTCTATTGACCTCAGAACAAAGATTGTCACATTCTACGACGAAAAAGTAGCAAACCTCGTAAAGCAATATAATATTGGTGGTATCTGTGTATTCCAGGGCGGACCGGAAAAGCAGGCAGCAATAATAAACTCATTGCAATCGACAGCAAAAACACCCCTGCTCATGTGCATCGATGCAGAATGGGGCCTGGGACAACGGCTTTTAGACAGTGTATTGATGTTGCCAAAGCAGATGATGCTGGGTGCGATGAAAGACGAAAGTATCCTGTATAAATACGGGCAAATAGTTGCTGAACAGTGCAAGCGTTTTGGGATACAGGTGAACTATGCTCCTGTTGTTGATGTAAATAACAATCCAGACAATCCGGTAATCAATGACAGGAGTTTTGGAGAAGATAAATATAAAGTTGCCCGTTTTGCCATTCAGTATATGAAAGGAATGCAGGATATGGGCGTGATGGCTTGTGCCAAACATTTTCCCGGGCATGGAGATGTAGCTGTTGATTCACACCTGGATCTTCCCGTGATCAATAAAACAATAACACAACTTGATTCACTGGAGTTATTTCCATTCAGAAAGATATTTGATGCGGGAATCAGCAGTGCAATGATCGCTCATCTCTATATCCCTTCCATCGACAATACAGCAAACAAAGCAACTTCTCTTTCAAAGAATAATGTTACAGGATTGCTCCGTGATGACCTGAAATTCCAGGGCATTACCTTTACCGATGCACTGGATATGAAAGGAGTTACAAAATTCTTCCCCGACGGACAGGCTTCTGCCGAAGCTTTGATAGCGGGCAATGATATGCTTTGCCTTCCCGAAGATGTTCCGGTATCCATAGCAAAGATCAAAGACGCAATCGCAAATAATAAATTAAGCTGGAGTGATATTGAAGCTCATTGCAGAAAAGTATTGCTCGCAAAATATCAGTATGGACTCGCAAACCTGCAGCCGGTCAAAATATCAAAACTCTCTGCAGACCTTAACAGCAAAATACCGGCCATGACAAGGCTGGTAGCTGAGAATGCCATTACCCTTCTATCCAAAAAAGAAACATCCTTTTTTCCTTTACGTGTAGCAGAGAACAGCAAGCCATTTGATATTGCTTATGTAGGGATCGGGATCAATACAGATAATGCATTTGCAGCAAGAATGCGCAAAGATTATAATGCAGACGTTTTTTATCTCGATTACAACAACAAAGACAGCATTGCGATCAAAAGCATGCTGAGCAAGATCACAACAAATTATAAAAAGATCGTAATCGGTATTCATAACATGGCGAGAACACCTGTTACCAATTTTGGTTTAAGCAAACAAGCCATCAGTTTTGCAGCTGCTTTACAGCAAAGGACAAATACGATCAGCTTTTTATTCGGAAATGCCTATGCTGTGAAAAACTTCTGCAATGCAAACAATCTTGTATTGTGTTATGAAGATGACCCGGTGATTCAGCATACTGCTGCAGATATGCTGGAAGGATCATTGCCATACAAGGGTGTGTTGCCGGTTACAGTTTGTGATCAATACAAATTCGGATTTGGTTTGATCACAAAAACAGGTAATCTTCCATTCATCAACCCAAATCAATATGGATTTGATCTTTCCATGACAACAAAGATCGACTCCATTGTGAATGACGGCATCGCAAATAAAGCAATGCCAGGCTGCGTTTTACTGGTAGCTAAGAACGGGAGGACAGTCTTTCAGAAAGCTTACGGATATTATGATTATGAAAATAAAGAGCCTGTCACAACGGGCTCTGTTTATGATATGGCTTCTGTAACCAAAATATGCGCTACAACCATTGCTGTAATGAAGCTGTATGATGAAGGAAAGATCAATCTAAAAAAAAAGCTTGGTGATTACCTGCCTTTTGTAAGAGGAACGAATAAGGAAAAACTTGTCATTGAAAAACTTCTGATCCACCAGGCGGGCCTTTCTGCTTTTATCCCTTTTTACAAAGAAACACTTGACTCTTCCGGTATGCCTTTACAAACAATATACAGGAATACTTTTTCTGATTCCTTTTCTATACAGGTAGCGAAAGATCTTTACATGCGTAGCGACTGGAAGGATACGATCTATAAAAGGATACTCACAAGTCCATTGGGTTCGCCTGACAAATATGTTTACAGTGATAATGATTTTATTTTCCTGGGGAAGATCGTTGAAACGATATCAGATGTCTCACTCGATGAATACGTAAGGAAGACATTCTATTCGCCCATGTCACTGGAAGCAACCGGCTTCTTACCATTGAAACGGATCGCAAATTCCAGGATCGTTCCAACGGAAGATGATAAAAGTTTCCGGCATCAATTGTTGAAAGGTTATGTACATGACCAGGGTGCAGCCATGTTTGGAGGAGTTGCAGGACATGCAGGATTATTCAGTGATGCTTATGATATTGCCTGTATCATGCAGATGCTGTTGAATGGCGGTACTTTTAATGGCAAAAGATATTTGAGCAAAGAAACGGTTGATCTTTTTACATCTTATCATAGTACTATAAGCCGCAGAGGATATGGTTTTGACAAACCGGAAAAAGATAATAACAGGCGGGAAGAACCATACCCTGCTCTTTCTGCATCTCCCGGCACATTCGGCCATACAGGTTATACAGGAACCTGTGCATGGGCAGATCCGGCTAAAGATCTTGTATTTGTTTTTTTAAGTAACCGGGTAAATACTTCCGATAGTGATCTTTTTATAAAGATGAATATCAGGCCCAGGATCCTTGAAACTATTTACAGGTCCTTCCCAGAGAAATAATCGCTTTATTTTGTAACTTAACCAGTTCAAAAGTATTTCTAACCAATCGAACTGCTGATGTCATACCCTTACCAGATAAGATCTCTGGAAGCATACCAGGAAGCTTATAAAAAAAGTGTTGAAGACCCCGAAGGATTCTGGGCTTCAGTTGCAGAGAATTTCAGGTGGCATAATAAATGGAAGAAAGTGCTGAACTGGAACTTCAAAGAACCGAAAGTTGAATGGTTTGCCGATGCAAAGCTGAACATTACAGAAAACTGTCTCGATCGCTGGGTTGAAACACAGCCCAATGCCCCAGCCATTATCTGGGAACCGAATGATCCATCTGAACATTACAGGATCCTCTCCTACAAAGAACTTCATTTCAAGGTCTGCCAGTTTGCAAATGTTTTAAAGAACAATGGCGCAAAAAAAGGCGACCGTATCTGTATCTATATGCCGATGGTGCCCGAGCTGACGATCGCTGTGCTTGCATGTGCAAGGATCGGCGCCATACATTCAGTAGTGTTCGGCGGTTTTTCTGCACAAAGTATTTCCGACAGGGTGCAGGACGCAGAATGCAATATAGTATTGACATCAGATGGTGCATATCGGGGCAATAAAGAGATAGCATTGAAATCCATTATTGATGATGCATTGATAACATGCCCATCGGTAAAAAGAGTGATCGTGCTTACAAGAACAAGGGTTCCGGTCAGTATGATCAAGGGAAGAGATGTGTGGTGGGAAGATGAAATAAAAAAAGTGGAGACACAGGGCAATCCAACATGCCCTGCTGAGATAATGGATGCGGAGGATATGCTCTTCATTCTTTACACATCCGGCAGTACGGGGAAACCCAAAGGCGTTGTACATACCTGCGCCGGTTATATGATCTACACCAATTATACTTTTGTAAATGTGTTCCAGTACCGCCCGGGTGATATTCATTTCTGCACAGCAGATATCGGCTGGATAACCGGTCATTCTTATATTGTATATGGCCCGTTGTCTGCAGGTGCTACTTCATTGATGTTCGAAGGCATTCCAACCTATCCCGATGCAGGAAGGTTCTGGGAGATCATTGAGAAATACAAAGTGAATATCCTGTACACAGCACCTACTGCTATCCGTAGCCTCATGGCTGCAGGAACTGATTTCATTAAAGGAAAGAACCTGAACTCATTAAAAGTATTAGGTACCGTTGGAGAGCCAATAAATGAAGAAGCATGGAACTGGTACAATGAGCATATCGGCAAAGGCCGTTGCCCGATAGTTGATACCTGGTGGCAGACAGAGACCGGCGGCTGCCTTATATCTAATATAGCAGGCGTTACCAAAGCAAAACCAACTTTTGCAACGCTTCCTTTACCAGGTGTTCAGCCTGTATTATTAGATGAAAAAGGAAATGAACTTACCGGAAATGATGTCAGCGGAAATCTTTGCATAAAATTCCCATGGCCGGGAATGCTGAGAACAACATATGGCGATCATGAAAGGATGAGACAAACCTATTTTTCCAGTTATGAAAATTTATATTTCACGGGCGATGGTTGCCTGCGTGATGCAGAAGGCAATTACCGAATCACCGGCCGTGTGGATGATGTATTGAATGTAAGCGGCCACCGCATTGGAACAGCTGAAGTAGAGAATGCCATCAACATGCATACCGGTGTTGTTGAAAGCGCCGTTGTTGGTTATCCGCATGATATAAAAGGACAGGGAATTTATGCATATGTGATCTTAAGCGCTGTGCATACAGATGCCGAGCACATGAGAAAAGATATCAATCAAACTGTTGCACGCGTTATTGGGGCTATTGCAAAACCCGATAAGATCCAATTCGTGAACGGTTTGCCAAAGACCAGGAGTGGTAAGATCATGCGCCGCATCTTAAGAAAGATCGCTGAAGGAGAAATGAGTAATCTTGGTGATACAACAACACTGCTCGATCCGTTGGTGGTTGATGAAATAAAGTCAGGACGTTTATAAGCAGCAACTTATCTTTGACAGATAAATATCTGTATGAGAAGATTTTTCAGGTCATTGCTGAAGGCCTTGCTGGTCTTGTTTATCCTGCTCAACATCATTACTGCTTTTCATGCTTATAAGTTCACTCACTATTATGAGAGTTCAGAAGTAACTATTAAAAGGCCGGAGGATAAATCCGGCTGGGATAAAACAAAGGAGGCCTTGTTTGGCATCAATGCAGTTAAAAAGAAAAATGATGTCGTCCCTGATTCAGCTTTTCAGACTGTATTCCTGAAATCATCAAACTGTCCTAAACTGGAAGCATGGTATATTCCTGTGGAAAATTCCAAAGGAACGGTATGTTTATTTCACGGGCATGGCGGAAACAAATCAGGTGTATTTGAAGAATCAAAGGTTTTCCGGAGCATCGGCTACAATACTTTGCTTGTTGATTTCAGGGCTCACGGGAACAGTGAAGGAAATACCTGTACGATCGGTTATGATGAAAGTGAGGATGTAGAACTTGCTTATGATTATATAAAAGGCAAAGGCGAGACAAACATCATCCTGTGGGGAATATCAATGGGTGCTGCTGCCGTTTCAAAATCTATCAGCGATAATGGTATCAGGCCTGCAAAAGTGATCCTTGAAATGCCTTTTGCATCCATCAATGAAGCTGCCGAAGGAAGAATAAAAATGATGGGGCTTCCGGGGCAGCCTTTGGCATCGATGATCACATTCTGGGGCGGAGTTGAACATGGGTTCTGGGCATTCAATATGAAACCTTCCGAGTTTGTAAAAAAAATAAAATGCCCTGTATTATTACAATGGGGGAAAAACGATCCGCGTGTTACAGAGCATGAAACAAATGAGATCTACAGTAATATAACCTCAACAAAGAAGCTGGTTGTTTATGAGGACAGCGGCCACGAATCATTGTGCAAAGCAGAACATGAAAAGTGGACAAAAGAGATAACTGCATTTTTAAGATGACAGATCCCCGGAATATATCAATCAAGGATTTTACCTATCATTTACCCGAAGAAAAGATCGCACTGCATCCATTAGCGGAAAGAGATGCTTCCAGGTTGCTTATATATAAGGATGGAAATATTAAGGAGGATGTTTACAGTAATATTTCCACCTACATACCCGAAAACAGCTTACTTGTTTTTAACAACAGCAAGGTCATCAATGCAAGGATAAGATTTAAGAAGAGCACTGGTGCCGTTATTGAGATATTTTGCCTCGAACCTTATGAAGAGCTGAATGAATACAGCAGCATCATGAACAGGACAGGATCTGTAAAATGGAAATGTTTTATAGGAGGTGCTTCCAAATGGAAAGAGAAGGAATTGGTAAAGGAATTGAGAATTAATAATGAAGAATTAAAAGTTAAGGCCATATTGGCAGATAAATTACCGGATGCATATGTAGCTGAGATATCCTGGAGCCCTTCTCATTATTCCTTTGCAGAAGTGATTGAAGCAGCAGGCGATATCCCTTTGCCGCCTTATATAAAACGTGATACTGATATTGAAGACCGTTCCCGCTATCAAACCATCTATGCAGAACCCGAGGGTTCCGTTGCTGCACCGACAGCAGGCTTACATTTCACTGAAAATGTTTTTAAAGAATTAGCCGCAAAGAATATCGAGCATGCTTATGTAACACTGCATGTAGGGGCAGGAACTTTCAAACCTGTAAAAGCTTCCAGCATGCAGGAACATGAAATGCATTCTGAATGGATCGATGTGAGTATAGAAAGCATACGAAAGATATTATTAAAGACAGAAGATGTTATTGCTGTGGGCACCACTTCCCTGAGAACACTGGAAACATTATACTGGCTTGGCGTAAAGACCATAATGGACCCGGGATCTGCATTAACGCTGAAACAATGGGATGTCTATGAAAGTCCGTTGATGAATTCTGATATACCTGCAGGGGATGCATTTGAAGCATTGATAAAAAGGATCGAAAAGGATAAGATGAGCCGTATTTTTACTCAGACACAATTATTGATCGCACCGGGCTATGAGTTCAGGATCGCAAAAGCGCTTATTACAAATTTTCATCAGCCACAATCGACATTATTATTATTGGTTGCTGCAGTCACGGGAAATAACTGGAAAGATATTTACAACTATGCCCTGGAGAATGGTTTCCGGTTCTTAAGTTATGGGGACGGCAATCTTATTTTTATCTAAGCCTGGTCTATGGCTGAATGGTGACCGGGGTTCCGACAGGTATATAACTGAACAGGTCTTTCATTTCGGTATATTTTACAGAAACGCATCCGTCGGTCCAGTTATAAAAGTTATCGATCGTCCATTCTTCTTCCGGCCTTGTTGCATGAATGGCGATGCCGCCACCTATTTTGGCATTCCTGGGTAACAGGCCTTTTGCCTTTCTTTCGTTGAAACGCTGGTAGCTCTCATCATTGGGATAATCAAGCAGCAGCTCAGGTCCCCATTTCGGGTGGATCTTTTTAATGATGACTTTGAAGCTTCCGTTGGGTGTTCTTTTATCACCTTCACGCATTTTATCGGAGAGGTCTTTACTGCCGAATACGATGGGATAGGTTGCATACCAGCCTTCATCATCATATACTTTCAGTTCGTAATCACTTTTATCAACGATAATATAGTATGGATTCTCATCTCCTGCTTTTTTGTGCTTTAAAGCAGTGTGCTTTTTTCCTGCAGGCATGAAAGCCATCAACGCAGCCAATGAAGAGAAGGCTACAATGGGGATTAAAGGGCGAAAATTCATTTTAAAAAGGTTTGGCATATTTGAGCAAACGATGTGCCACAGACGGTTATTTCACTGCTGTGGATAAGATTAACAATAAATATAAAGGTCAGGTATTTTTATAGCCAACGAGTACAATATAGGGAGAAATTCTCTGCCCAAAAATAGTAATAAACCTGTTTAGCAATTTCTTTACAAAAAAACCCTTGCCCTGCCCGTATTCATTGTAAAACCCCGCGTAAAACTTACAGGTAAAACCCGCATTCCGGTACAGGGAAATATAATTTTCGAGGGATAGTATTCTTTCTGTCCAGCTCCCGCTAACCGGGTTACAGGTATTGTGGCCGGCAGCAGGCACCGGCATTTGACCTGACTGTTTATATTTTTCAATTGCTGATCTTATATCATTCTCATTCAATCCCCTTGTTGCCTTTGCCAATGATGCAATTATATTCCCGGGGATCTGCCCATCATATTTCCGGATGATCTGTTCTCTTATTTTTAAAAAAGGTTCATGCGGCGCTTCCCCGAATAACAAATGATCGGCGGGGGTACCTCCCTCAAGCTCATCCTTCAATTGTATCTTTTCCAGTTGCCTTACTTTGAAATAATTTGAAGGATTGGATGCGGTGGTAAGAACTGATACTATTGAAGGATTGATCTGTTTAAGCGTCATGAAAAAACTCTCTACATCATATATGTGTTCAATAACATCGGTACCCACGATCGCATCCGGCCGGTCATTTCCAACAGCGGTTTGCACTGCCCTGATATCTCCGTGTATATAATCATCTATTTCAACATGCAGCTGTGCGGCCAGGTTTGTGGATGCTTCAACAAATTTTTTATCTATATCGTTCAGGAAAACCTTTTTGAATCCGCAGTATTTTGCAAATATGCCCAGCATTCCGTTCCCTGCACCGAAATCGATCAATATGATATCTTCTTTTTTTTGTGTTGAATGCTGAAGAAGTTTATCCAACACATCAGCATAGATATGCAGGTAAAATTTTTTATGCTGAAGAAGGTGGCCAAGATATTTTTTACAGTATGCTTCCGGGGAAACCGCATCAATAACAACGGATCCAAGCTGCCTGTCAAATGGATCAATATATTTTCTAAAACTCTCCCGTTGCGGCATTGATATAAATATTGAATCGCTAATTTACTGAAATCAAAGCGGGATGAAATTAAAAACCCCTGCAGCTTTAAAACGGATTTTATTGCTACAGAGGTCATAGAGAGAGCTTATATAGGAATTACCCTTACCTTATCAGTTACTCAGCCTGATGCCAAAATTGTAAGGCCTCATATCAAGACTGTGTTCATAGATCGATTTCGGGCTGTATGAGCCGTATAATTTGATCGGCCCCAAAAGAAGCTCAGCCACATAAGAGAATTTGAACTTCTCCAGGTCATACTCACCTTTGTTCTTCAGTTTACCGCGTTCATCACTTATTTGCTTGTTACGCTGGCTATAAAGATACCCGATGCTTACACCTGCACTGAAACCAAAGGTTGGTTTGTTGTGCCTTGGTGTTGTTGAGAAATTCAACATAACAGGTACAGTAAGATAATCAGCTGCAAGTTTGTTCTTGGAAAAACGAACTACCGAATCTCTGAAAATGAAAGGATCATTTGTCTGCATACCTCCACTATAGGGTATCAACCCTCCTTCTTTATAACTAAGTAATGAACTTGTTTTATAACGATAATTATTCAACTCAAATCCAAAACTGTATTTCAGGTTCACGTTTTTCTTTATCAGGTTTATCTTTTGTGTGAATATCCAGACGTTGACGTTGATACTTTTACCCGACCTTAATTTAAAATCGCTTTTTGAGAATGCAGGACTACCCTTCAGGTAACCGCTTGCATTAGCCAACGTATAATCTGTTTTGTCATCATAATTGGCAAAGCCAAGGTCGACCTGGAACCAGTTCATAGTTACTCTTCTTGAGTTTTTGCGTTTTATTTCTTCCTGGTCCGTTTCAATAGAGGTCTTTTGATCATCGGTACCTTTTCCTTTTTTAATAATGATCAGGTTTCCAATACGCAGTGTGTCGCTTTTTTTACCGGTTGTTATAGTGTCTGTCTGCGCAACGGCACCAAGGCCCATAAGCACCATGATCAATAAAATGTTTAACTGTTTCATCTTCTTATTTTTTTGTTTTACTCAATCAGTCCTTTCATAAGGATCCCCGCTGCTGATAAGTCTATTATCACAGCCTTTTTATATCCCAGGCTTTTAGTGTGATTTATTTGGCTGCGATCTCAAAGCCGGCGATCCTTACTCCGTTCCCTGTTTTAATATTTGTGTTTCTTTCGATCATCCTTTTAACCTTCCTGAAAAGCCCGCCGATCTTGGATCTTGACACGGCCTGCTCATTCATATAAAGTATTTTGTTGTCATTGCCTGCAGCCGATTCATCCAGCACTGCTGTTTTTGCATAATTGTTTTCTGCAAGTGTTGGAATCGAATTATGATCAATGAGCGGATTCTCCGGAGTTTTTACCCTTTCACTGACCGAGTTATTAACTGCAAGCTCAACAGGTATTTTGTTAGTACTAACGATCTGCCTGTCTTTATCTGTTACGCTTGAAGCAATGGTTTCGTTACTGTTCGGGTTGTTAATATTTTCCAAAGGAGTTTTGGGCTGAATATTTTTTTCTTCTTTGGCTATATTCTCTTTAGTGCTGTTGTTCTTATTATTTCCTGAATTATTGGTAACAACATTTGAGACATTATTTTTTTGCTCCGTATCGTTAACCAATGTTGTATTGTCCGGGACATTCTTTTGTGAATTCTCAGCAACGATATTATTTGCCGGGGTATTATTACTTGCTTCTTTTTTTATTGAAGGTTTTACTTCCTCATGTGCTATCGGGCCTGTAGAATCATTTTTGTTATTCAGAAAATAAATAACAGTTGACAGCGCAAACAATAATATTGCAGCCGCCGCTGCCATTCTCCAGTAACGGAAACTGATAACGCGGTCACGTTCATAGCGATATAAGCTTTCCTTATTTTCAAAGACTATTTTATCAGCAATATCAAGTTTTGTCTGCTGCAATATTTTCCATTCATGTTGCAGGGCATTGTCAGAATTGATAGCGGCTTCCAACTTTATTGCAGCATCTTTATTTAATTCATTATCCAGGTGCAGTAACAGGTCTTCCTGCATTTCAACAGGCATCTCATTCCTGTATAATCCACTCTTATCGCTTAGGCTGATCGTTTCAGATGGCAGTGTTGTATCAAGCAGTAATTGCAATTCTGTTCCCAGGTCGGCATTATCATCCACAAATTGCTCAACAGCTTTCCTTTCCGCTGCAGACAATTCATTATCTACATACAGCAGGAAAAACGTTTCGTAATTATGACGGTTAATGTTCATTTCATTTAAAGGTTTAAGTCGTTTAAGTCGTTTAAGGTTAACTTTAAACGACTTAAACGTTAAACGACTATATTACGTTTTCAGGCTTCACGATATACTCTCTTAACTGCAGCCTTGCCCTGTGCAGGTAAACTTTTACCTGGCTTTCGTTCAGGCCGGTTATCTGCCCGATCTCAGCATAATTGTATCCCTCATAATCTTTCAGCATCACCAGGCTTCTCTGCGTTTCACTCAATTTGCTTAATGCTTCATCCAGTATCCTTTTTGCATTTGAATGCTGCCGGGCAGAACCACGGTCATTCTCATCAAATTCTTCCTTAAGGCTGATCCGCTTGTTCTTGCGGATATGATCGATCATCTGGTGGTAAGCCACTGTGAAAAGGTAGCTTTTACACTTATTGTTATCTACCTGCTGACGGTTCACCCACATTTTTTCAAATGCTCCCTGCACCACATCACGGGCGTCCTCCTCATGCCTGAGATTCTTCAGGATGAAGCGGTAAACGTTATCCGCGTAGTGATTCACACATTCATTATATTCTCTCTCCGTCATATAGTGATTATGGTAATTGGGATAAACCTCCCATTAGGCATAGCTAATACGTAACAGCCCTTCAGAAAGTTACAAAACACATGGTTTTTTAGGAAGTAAGGTGTAAAATTCCCTCTGTGATGAAGTTCCAGGGTGAAATATTGCTGCTATTCTTTATATAATTCTTACAGCAAGGGGAAGTTGGCGCTCCCGGCATGTCACATTTTACAGCGGGTTTTGCTGAAAAGTCAGCAGCCATGATAAGTGTAATGCACAGCAGTACAAGACTGAGAAAAAGCAGTATTTCCTTCCTGATCTGCATAGCGGTAGTTTATAAGGTAGAACGAATGTAAAAACTATAAGGTTACAATCCCATGACAGAACTGTTAAACATATTTAAAATGTACCGACAGGCAGGGGCAAACAAATTGTATTGGAATCCTCTATTTCCGGTATTCAGTTGTTAGATTTGTGCTGAATTTCAACAAAAAACAGCATGAATACATCATTTGTAAGCCGGATTTCCTCGGAATTGGACGAAATCAGGTCGGCCGGACTTTTTAAGACCGAAAGGGTCATCAGCAGTGAACAGGGTGCCGAGATCATTGTGAACGGTAAAACGGTCCTGAATTTTTGCGCTAATAATTACCTGGGATTGTCATCCCACCCCAAAGTGCTGGAGGCGGCAAAAAAATACATAGACCACCGGGGTTATGGAATGAGCAGTGTTCGTTTTATCTGTGGCACACAGGATATTCATAAAGAACTTGAAAAGAAGATCGCGGAATTCTTAGGAACAGAGGATACCATTCTATATGCTGCAGCTTTTGATGCGAATGGCGGTGTGTTCGAGCCTTTATTCAATGAACAGGATGCGATAATCAGCGATGCATTGAACCATGCTTCCATCATTGACGGTGTCCGCCTCTGCAAGGCTCAGCGTTACCGTTATGAGCACAATAATATGGCTGACCTGGAAGAAAAATTAAAAGAATCTTCCAAGCTGCGCAGCCGCATCATTGTTACAGATGGCTCTTTCAGCATGGATGGAACGATCGCACAACTCGATAAGATCTGCGATCTTGCAGATAAGTATGACGCCATTGTTATGATCGATGAATGTCATTCTTCAGGGTTCCTGGGAAAGACAGGCCGCGGCACTCATGAATACCGTAATGTGATGGGCCGTATTGATATCATTACCGGCACATTGGGAAAAGCACTGGGAGGAGCCAGTGGTGGTTTTACTTCCGGCAAAAAGGAGATCATTGAAATGCTGCGCCAGCGAAGCCGGCCTTATTTATTCAGCAATACGGTTGCACCAAGCATTGTTGGCGCATCAATTGCTGTATTGGATATGCTGAGCCAGACAACAGACCTGAGGGATAAACTGGAATACAACACGAAATACTTCCGCAAAAAGATGACGGAAGCCGGATTTGATATAAAGCCGGGTGATCACCCGATCGTACCGATCATGCTCTATGATGCAGTGGTTGCACAGAACTTTGCATCAAAACTGCTTGATGAAGGGATATATGTGATAGGGTTTTTCTTCCCGGTCGTTCCAAAAGGACAGGCACGTATCAGGGTGCAGCTAAGTGCAGCACATGATCAACGTCACCTGGATAAAGCCATTGAAGCATTCACTAAGGTTGGAAAAGAATTGAACGTATTGAAATAAAATAATTGTGTTGTGTGTTAAGTGTTATGTGTTGAATGCCTTTAACATAACACACAAAACACAACACTTAACAGTTCAAATATGTCAGAAACGTCTGAAACATTTATTACGAAGAGTTCTGCAAAGGCTGCTGACCTGGAACACAGGCGTAAGATAAATTTCAACATCGGCAAATACAATGCTGTGGTTCCGCAAGGCAAATCGCAGTTTGAGAATGTGCATCTTGCCCGTGAAAGGGCCAAGAATGTAAAATGGCGTGCCATTGAGACACTTGATCAGCAACTCGAAGAATTTGAATTGAATTTCACAAGGCGTGGAGGCAAAGTAATATGGGCAGAGAACAGTGCGCAGGCAATTGAAGAGATCCTCAATATCTGTAAACAAAAGAACTGCAGAACCGTTGTGAAAAGCAAGAGCATGGTTACGGAAGAGATCCATCTCAACGATGCGCTTGAAGCGAACGGAATAGAAAGTATTGAAACGGATCTTGGAGAATATATACAGCAACTGGATGGCGAGCCACCTTATCATATCGTTACACCGGCCATGCATAAAAGCAAAGAAGATGTGGCAAAGCTTTTTGCAGAGAAACTCGGTACAGATCCCAGACTCAGCCCGGCTGAACTAACACAGGTTGCACGGAATATCTTAAGAAAAAAATATGTTGAGGCTGAGGTTGGCGTTACCGGTGCCAATTTTATCATCAGTGATATCGGTGCTGTCGCTGTAACAGAAAATGAAGGCAATGCCCGCCTGAGTTGTTCATTCCCGAAAACACATATTGTTGTCGTAGGCATTGAAAAAATGATCCCTTCTGTTACTGACCTTGGCCTGTTCTGGCCATTGCTCAGCACTTTCGGTACAGGACAAAAAATTACTGTTTACAATACCATCATCAGCGGGCCTCGTCAGAAAAATGAGAGTGATGGGCCGGATGAAATGTATGTGATATTGCTCGATAATGAACGTACCAATATTTTAAAGAATCCCAAACAAAGGGAAAGTCTTTATTGTATCCGCTGCGGTGCCTGTCTCAATGCATGTCCTGTTTATAAGAATATCGGCGGGCATGCTTATGGTGCAACATATAGCGGGCCTATCGGAAGTGTTATCACTCCCCATTTGCAGGGCATGGAAGATTTTAAGCATTTAAGTTTTGCTTCCTCACTTTGTGGTAACTGCACAGAAGTTTGCGCTGTGAAAATAAACCTACATGAACTGTTACTGGAGAACCGGCAGGAGTCTGTTGAATCCGGACATACAACATTTACAGAACGTATGGCCTGGAAGATCTGGAAAACCGCCAGTACAAAAAGAAGCTTTATGAACATGGGCAGCGGTAAATTAAAGAACAAGATCGTAAACGGTTTATTCAAGGACTGGAAGAAGAATCGTGGCGAACTTGATTTCAGCCCGAAGACCTTTAACCAGATGTGGAAAGAAAAGAATGGAACCAAGAATTAGCAATTGGTAATTCTTAATTTATAAATTATTAATTGCAGCATGATACTGATCTACGCTCATAAAAGCTCTACCCGCCTACAGTATATCTGCAAATTCATCTTTAATGAACAACTGGGAATGACGCACAGTATTACAGTTGATTATGAAAGTTTCAAAAAGCACACCGGCCCCAGGATAAATTACAACAGCGTTGAGCTCATGGGATCATTTAACATGAAACCACACAGCCTGTTATTTGAAGAAGATATCAGGCCGCAGCAGGTTGACTGTTCGACTATCAATGGGTATAAAGCTTTTTTTGAAGTTGATAGCCTTGATTTCCATTTCGACATTTTTGCTGCCAGCTTTTATCTCCTGAGCAGGTATGAAGAATACCTTCCGCATGAACTGGATATGTATGGCAGGTATGCACACGAAAATTCGATCGCATTCAGGGAAGGTTTTTTGAAGATCCCATTGGTGAATCTCTGGATAGCAGAATTCGGCAAAGCACTGGAAATAAAATTTCCTTCCATTGAGATCAAATCCTCAACGTTCAGCTTCCTGCCTACTTATGATATTGATATAGCCTATTCATTCAAGCACAAAGGATTGCTCAGGAATCTCGGCGGTTTCATCAAATCACCTTCAGTTGAAAGACTGGCGGTTCTGTCTAACCTGAAAAAAGATCCATTCGACAGTTATGATTTTATGGATTCGCTGCACAAGGAAAATAAGTTATACCCTGTTTATTTTTTCCTCGTTGCTACTTCAGGGAGTATGTATGATAAGAATATCTCTCCTTATTCCGGCGCCATGTGGCAATTGATCAAGCGCCACGCCAAAAGATACAATATCGGTTTACATCCATCCTGGAGAAGCAATAAGAACCAATCCATTCTTAACCGGGAGAAAAAAATACTGGAGACGGCTTCAGGTGCCAATATAAAAAGTTCCAGGCAGCATTACATTAAATTATCCATGCCCGATACATTTGAAAAACTGGTGGAAACCGGTATTGATGATGATTTCAGCATGGGTTACGGAAGTATCAATGGCTTCAGGGCATCAGTTGCATCGCCCTTCTACTGGTATAATTTAAAGACAGAAAAAATAACGCCGTTACGGCTGCATCCGTTTTGTTTCATGGATGCCAATAGTTTTTATGAACAGAAAATGAATGCAGAACAGGCTTATGATGAGATCATTTACTACCATGAAATGTGCAGGAAAGTGAACGGAACTTTCATAAGCATCTTTCACAACAATTTCCTGGGAACAGACAAACAGTTTGCAGGCTGGAAAGAAATGTACAGCAGGTTCATATCTCAGATTCCACAATAACTTTTGTTGCCTTCTTGATGCTGTAGTTCACAAGATATACTCCGAGCAGTGTAACGATCGCTCCCCAAAGAATATTCAAGGTCAGTTTTTCACCAAGCACAAATGCTGCTGCAACCATTGCCACCAGCGGGTTGATGTAAGCATACAGTGAAGCAACCGCCGCCGGCAGTTTCTTCATTGAAAAGATAAATGCAACAAAACTCAGGATAGAACCAAAGAATACAAGGTAAAGGATCACCATCCAGACCGTTGATGATATCTCACGTAAAGGAACAGTGGGCTGTGTTGTTTCTGCCAGGATCAATAAAATGACAGAGCTGATGAGCATTTGCCAGCCGGTTCCATAATATGGGTTAATGTTTGCCTTATTCCTCGTGATGAAGATCGTTCCAAAACTCCACGACAGCATCGCAATAAGTGATAAAGCAACCCCGTATCCGAATGAAGCGCTGGTATTATGAAATGCGTTCTCATAAAATACAATGCCAACACCGGCAATACCAAGGAAAAGCCCGATGAAGGTCAGTGTCGTCATTTTAGTGCTCTTAAAGAAAAGCCTTTCAATGATCACGACACTTAATGGATATAAAGCTCCTATCAATGCACTAAGCCCTGTTGGAATATATTTCAGGCTCCAGGTACTGAGGCCGTTTGCAAAAACGAACATCAGAACAGACATTACTATGATCCAGCGGAATTGTTTTGCTGTTGGAAGCGGAAATTTTTTATAGAACATAAAGAAAGCGACAAAGCAGGCTCCTGCGATCATCTGTCTTATATAGGCCATCTGCAAAGCAGGGATTTCATTCACCCCGATCTTACTTACAACCCATGTTGTACCCCACACCGTGCTTGTAATGAACAATGCAAAATATCCTTTTCCTTTCCCGTCTAGTTTTTTAATTCCCTGCATTCCGGACCGAAGATTTATGGAAGCATTGAGTGCTTCATCTTTTTGAAGCTGTAAAATTGACCCATTTCTCTTGAAAAAAACAGATTCAGATTTGTTATTTCAGACTATATCAGATATCAATGCCTGAAATGACGCATGCCGGTAAGCACCATGGCGAGCCCTTTATCTTTGCAGTATGCGATGGAATCGGCATCCCTGATGGAACCCCCGGGTTGTATGAATGATACGATGCCTGCTTCATGTGCGATCTTTACACAATCATCAAAAGGGAAGAATGCATCACTTGCCAAAGCAGATCCTGCCAGGTCAAAACTGAACTGTTTTGCTTTGCCGATCGCATGGCGTAAAGCATCGATGCGGCTTGTCTGCCCACAGCCTTTACCAATAAGTTGCTTATTTTTTACCAATGCAATGGCATTGCTTTTAAGATGCTTGCATACGATATTAGCGAATACAAGGTCTGTTTTTTCAGATGCAGTTGTATCTCTCCCGCCCGATTCTTTCCATTCTGCATAATTACCATTATCAGGAGCCTGGATCAATACCCCATTCAATATTGACTTATACTGTTCTTTATTTTGCGGCTGGGTTTTCAGTTGTAAAATGATGCGGTTCTTTTTAGATCTTAATATTCCGAGTGCTTCTTCATCATAAGAAGGCGCTATCAGCACTTCGAAAAATATTTCGCTTATCGCATTTGCTGTTGCTTTATCAATTTCGCCGTTACAAACAAGTACTCCGCCGAAGGCGCTTTCCGGATCTCCGGCCAGCGCTGCATCCCAGCTTTCTTTCACAGTGGCCCGGCTGCTGATACCACATACATTGGTATGTTTGATGATGGCAAATGTCTTTTCTGTGTTATCAAATTCTTTTATCAATGCCATCGCTGCATCTACATCCACAAGATTATTGTAAGAAAGTGTTTTACCATTCAATTGCAGGAACAATGCATCAAGATCACCATAGAATACCGCAGGCTGCTGAGGGTTCTCACCATACCTCATCGGTACAGGATCTGTGATCGATTCCAGGAAATACAATGATTCTGCGGGGTTGAAATATTTCGCGATCGCAACATCATAATGCGCTACGATCTCGAATGCTTTTGCTGCAAAATATTTTCTCTGCTCAAGTGATGATTCGCCTTTCTGTTCAGTAAGCAGATCCTCCAGCATTTTATAATCCTTTTTTGCCGCCACGACCATCAGGTCTTTGAAATTCTTTGCTGCAGCTCTTATCATCGACGGGCCACCGATGTCAATCTTTTCTATGATCAGTTTTTCCTCGTTGGTGGAACGCAATGTTTCTTCAAAGGGGTAAAGATCCACGATCACAAGGTCTATTTCGGGGATATGAAATTCCTTCATTTCTTTCAGGTCAGTTTCATTATCTCTTCGTCCCAGGATGCCACCAAACACAGATGGATGAAGTGTTTTGACTCTTCCGCCAAGTATGGACGGATAGGTTGTAAGCGATTCCACAGGAACACAGGGAACTTTCAGGTCTTCGATGAATTTTTGTGTTCCACCGGTACTGTAAATGGTCACGCCAAGATCATTGAGTTGCCTGACAATGGTTTCGAGACCGTCTTTATAGAAAACAGAAATAAGTGCTGATTGTATTTTTTTCATGATACCAGTTAGCCTGCCGGTTTAGATTTAATAAGTTGGTGAACTTACTATTCAATATCTGAAACAAAAGCGCCTTGCTCAGGTATTGAAAAGCACGGCAAAGCTAAGGCCATGCATTCTCTTTTCCAGTTGGCAATTTTCCACAAACTATTGGATGAATCAAATACGATCACAGAAGGCCTGCCGGCAGCGGCAATACGGGCTATCTCCAGTTCGGGATCGTTGGAAATAAGAAGGATATCAACATCCTGTTTTAGAAGTAACGATTCATAAGAAAATGTTGTATCTACCAGCAGTATCTTCTTATTAAAAAAAGTCCAGTAATTATCATGCTGCTTTAAACCTGCCAGCATATTTACTTTTTCTGAAACCTGCATGGCGATCCGTGCAGGTTTTAAGTGAAAATTCTGGAGAAGGCAGTCCTTTTCTAAAACACTGTCGCCGTAAAATAAATATTCATTCCCTGAAACAAGATCCATGGACCTGTGATGCGGTACATTGTAAATGACGAGCTTTTTCTGCCGATGCGAACGAACCTTTGCATAACCCTGCAGCAATGAGAACACAAACAGGTTCAGCAATGCAAGTTTCAGCATCAGTTTGCTTTTATAAAATATCCAGCAACAACCTGCGATCACAATTGCATAAAGGATCCAGGTAGACAGGATGCCTGCTTGAATATTGTCGAAACGGGAGAAAGGGAACCCGTCGCAGAATTCTATAATAAGATTCATCAGCCATATAAGTATATTGATGAGTTTGCCGAGCCATAATGCCGCCATTGGTATCCATGAAAATGAAACAAGGAATATCTCTGCAAATAAGATAAGGGTTGATAATGGTACAGCCAGGATATTCGTTATGAGGAACATATTGGGAAACTGGTGAAAATAATAAATGCATACGGGGAATGTTATTACCTGTGCCGCCAGGGTCACCGATATCATGCCCCATAATTTATCGGCATATTTATTCTTTATATGAACAGCCCGGTAAATAGATTGCTGCAGCCATACAATACCTATGACCGCGAGATAACTTAACTGGAATCCCACATCCCATAAAAAATACGGATCAAAACATAACAACAGAAAGGCCGATGCTGCAATGGAGTTATAAATTGATGCGCTTTTAAAATAATTCTTTCCTGTTACAATACATGTGAACATGACCGCACTCCTGAGAACAGAAGCCGATGCGCCGGTTAGCAATGCAAAGAACCAGAGAAAAGCAAGAATAAATAATACACGAAGCAATTTTGATCTTTTAATGCCGGGCAGCCTGTTGAATATCCAGACCAGTATCACATAGATCAATCCCAGGTGCAGGCCCGAGATCGCTATGATATGAACAACACCGGTATTACTATAAGCCTGTACAAGGTCTTTATCGAGATCTTCTTTATACCCTATCAGCAATGCTTCTGCGATCCCGAGTATGTTCTTATCAGCTGAAAGGTATTTCCTTAATACATTGACGATATATTCCCGGGAAGAATAAATAAATGCCTGTGCCCGGTTTATATTTTTTCGGGGCAATAAAACAAACTCTTTCTCCTTTAAATACACATTATGAAATAACTGCTGAAATGCGGCATACTGTTCATAATTGAAAGCGCCGGGATTGCCTGAATTCCTGATCTGCTGCAGCGGTTTTCTTATTAATATCCTGTCGCTATAAGCAGGACAGGCAAGTGCAGGGTTTTTGGAAAAATAGATAAGCAATCTTCCATTGACATGAACCTGTTTATTATCCTGGTAAACCTGTTCAACAACAGCTTCGCATTTATATGTTTTTGTTTTTTCAACCGGAGGTTCGGTAATGGTTACAAGCAAAACACTGCTGTTGTTGTAAAAGTGGCCAAACCATTTTTCATCATTGCGGATATCCTTATGCCATGTGAGCAGCATAGCAAAAGAAGCGATGATACAATTCAGCAATATTCCTGCAAAGGCACGAAGCCTGTATTTTATTTCTATCGAAAGAAAATGAATCAATGTGTAGGAAAGAAAAGAACAACCAAGACAACACAAAATAAATCCCGGGGAGAATTGCAGATACCACTGCAATATGATCCCGGGCATCAGGGGCAGGAGCAGCCTGCAGAAAGGCGCAGTTTTCCAGATGGGTATGCGGTACGGTTGCATATCCCAAAATAAGTATCCGGCAGGCTTTTTAAAAGTTGAAAAAGCGTTCTGACAGGGAGGTTTTTCTTTTATTTGCTCAGGTGCATGCTGCGCTCCTTGTACAGCTGCCTGAAATAAGGATCACGCAGGTCTTTGATAAAACGAATGGCTTCACCGGTGCTTTTCATTTCCGGCCCGAGTTCTTTATTAACACCGGGGAATTTATTGAACGAGAATACCGGCTCCTTGATAGCGAAACCGGTAAGCTTTTTTTCGTAGACAAAGTCTTTGACATTTGCTGCACCGATCATTACCTTGGTTGCAATGTTGAGGTAAGGTATCTGGTAAGCTTTCGCAATGAATGGTGTTGTTCTCGACGCACGCGGGTTGGCTTCTATCACAAAAACATTTCCATCTTTAATAGCAAACTGGATATTGATCAATCCTTTTATATTCAATGCACGGGCGATCTTTTCTGCATATTCTTCCATCGTATGAACGATCAACGGAGATAAATTGAATTGAGGTAAAACGGCATTGCTATCACCGCTATGGATACCCGCAGGTTCAATATGTTCCATCACGCCCATTACATGAAAATCTTTCCCATCAAAGATGGCATCGATCTCTGCTTCCTGGCAGCGGTCAAGGAAATTATCGATCAGTATCTTATTACCAGGCAAATGTTTGATCAGGCTCAATACTCCTTTTTCCAGTTCATCATCATTCAATACGATGCGCATACGTTGTCCGCCCAAAACATAACTAGGCCTTATCAATACAGGATATCCCACTTCCCTTGCCACTTCAATGGCTTCATCGGTATTGTATGCTGTGCCGTATTTTGGGTAAGGTATATCCAGTGATTTAAGCATATCACTGAAACGGCCGCGGTCCTCGGCTATATCCATATTATCAAAAGAAGTCCCGATGATCTTTATTCCTTTTGCATGCAGTCGGCGTGCAAGCTTCAATGCAGTCTGGCCGCCAAGCTGAACAATGACCCCTTCGGGCTTTTCAAGTTCAATGATCTCCCAGAGGTGTTCCCAGAATACCGGTTCAAAATATAATTTATCGGCAATGTCAAAATCCGTACTCACTGTTTCGGGGTTACAGTTGATCATGATGGCTTCGTAGCCACATTCTTTTATTGCCAGTAATCCATGAACACAGCAGTAATCGAATTCAATTCCCTGCCCGATCCTGTTGGGGCCGCTGCCCAGGACGATTATTTTCTTTTTTCCTGAATCCCTGCTTTCATTATTGTCAGCATTTACAGGTGAATCAGGTTTGTTCTCAAATGTTGAATAGAAATAAGGTGTCTTTGCCTCGAACTCTGCACTGCAGGTGTCCACCATTTTATATATTCTTTTCAGCCCCATTTTCTTTCTTCTTTCATACAACTCATCATCCGTACCATCTTTCATGATGCGGCAGAGCTGCTCATCGCTGAATCCAAGGTCTTTTGCTTTTTTCAGAAGGTCATCCGGCAGGGTCTTCATATCATAACCTGCTATCTCTTTTTCGCAATCACATATCTCCTGTATCTGGTAAATGAACCAGCGGTCTATTTTGGTGCTTTCGCAAATGCGTTTCACACTTGCACCTGCCATCAATGCGTCCTTTATACGGAATATCCTGTCCCACTTGGGTATTTTGATATATTCTATGAGCTCATCTGCATGCATGAGGCTTTTGCCATAATAACCAAGTCCTACCGCTTCATTCTCCAGGCTCTGACAGGCTTTCTGCACAGCTTCTGCAAAGCTTCTGCCGATGCCCATAACTTCACCAACGCTTTTCATTGAAAAGCCAAGTGTATCTTTTGCACCTTTGAACTTATCAAAATTCCAGCGTGGTATCTTCACGATCACATAATCCAATGCCGGTTCAAAGAATGCTGATGTTGATTGTGTGATCTGGTTCTTTAATTCATCAAGGTTATAACCGATCGCCAGCTTGGCTGCGATCTTTGCAATAGGATACCCTGTTGCCTTACTTGCCAGTGCGGAAGAGCGGCTAACCCTTGGGTTTATCTCTACTACAATAATTTCTTCTGTTTGTGGGTTCAGTGCGAACTGAACATTACATCCTCCCGCAAAATTTCCCAGTGCACGCATCATCCTGATCGCAGTGTTACGCATCAATTGGTATGCTGTGTCACTTAATGTCATGATCGGTGCAACAGTAATTGAATCGCCTGTATGCACACCCATCGGGTCAAAATTCTCCACGCCGCAAATGATCACTACATTATCATTATTATCCCTTAAAAGCTCGAGCTCGAATTCCTTCCAGCCGAGTACGGCTTTTTCTACCAGCACTTCATGTATGGGGCTGGCGGTAAGGCCAAGATTCAATGCTTCATCAAGTTCGTCTTTACTGAAAACAATGCTTCCCCCGGTTCCGCCCAAAGTAAATGAAGGCCTGAGCACGAGCGGAAAACCGATGGACTGTGCAAATTCCTTTCCTTCCAGGAATGAGTTGGCGATCTTGGCCGGACACACCGGTATTCCCATTTCGATCATCCAGTTGCGGAATTTCTCCCTGTCTTCTGCCTTATCAATGGCTTTGATATCAACCCCGATCAATCTTACCCCGAATTTTTCCCAGATACCCAGCTCATCCACTTCTTTGCAAAGGTTCAAGGCCGTTTGTCCACCCATGGTCGGCAGCACGGCATCAATTTCATTCTCTTCCAGTATCTGTTCAATGCTTTCTACGGTCAGTGGCAGCAGGTAAACCCGGTCGGCCATCATCGGATCGGTCATGATCGTGGCGGGATTGCTGTTTATGAGTATTACTTTAACCCCTTCTTCACGCAGGCTTCGGGCAGCCTGGGTGCCGCTATAATCAAATTCGCAGGCCTGGCCTATGATGATGGGGCCGGAGCCGATTATCAGTACCGATTTAATGGAATTGTCCTTTGGCATAAGAAAGTCATTGTAAGATGGCGTGCAAAAGTAACTGTAAAAAATAAGCGTCCCAAATTTGAGACGCTGATTAAAATTTTTAGCTAAAAACTATTATGTAACTATAGAGTTCGTTTCATAAAGTATATCTTTTACAAGGTATTAATTCTGCACAGGAACAGAAACGGTCCAGTCCCCTTCGTCATAAATTTCAATATCTATAGTAGAACTTGAGCCAAAAACGAAGGTTGCTCTAAACGGGAACACAACATTTTTAAGCATGGTCACTTCCCTGTTTAAAAGCATATTGGTTGATTTAGTATCGTAGCTACCTCCCCTGGACCCTGATCTCTTTCAATGAAATATTCGTTGTTGTAGCCCGGACCTCAGTTCCTTCATGTACCCCATCTTTTGTTTCAGCTACGCCATTATGCCCTCCTGACATACTATGGACTTCAATACTAATGCTACTGCCAGCATCTTTAATTTTAGATACTTCAACCCGGCCTATTTCTGTAGTAGCATCATGAATGACATAAGGTTTAAGGCTCTGTCCTTTATATAAATCTTTTTTCCAATATCCTTTTGTAACAGTTTCTGCTCCACCGACAGCTTTATGAATTTCACCTTTTCCTTCTTTCATTCCTTTTTTCCATTCACCAATATAATAATCTCCATTCTGCCACGTGTATTTTCCGGTTCCATTCGGAAGCCCGTTCTTAAAATCACCTTCATATTGGTCTGTCCCAACCGATTTACCCTTTCCATATGCTTTTCCACCTGAACATTCACCGGTATATGTTCCTTTGATGGTTTCCATCTCGACCTTGCATTCCTGTGCAGTTAATCTTAAAGAGATCAAAGAAATGATTATTAAAAAGCAGCATTGTTTCATGAGTATCGTTTTGGATTGATTATTAAATTTACATGCCTATATATACATCATATTCCGCCGGTTCATTAAAAAGGATCTCTGCCTGTTCTCCATTGCTTAAATAAAAGATCGCCCTGAATGGGAATTCAACCTCCTGCAGCCTGGTCAGTCCATTGTTACTCAATACCTGGAAATTTTTTGAGTAAAAAGCGCCTGCAAGGACCGAAATATTGGTAATGGAGATTATCGTGGCATCGATACCCATTACAGGCTGGTTCAGCAACTGATGGGTCGTTATAAAAATATTCCTTCCTTTTTTATTGGTTATCCTGCATTCAAGTTTACTGATGCGTGGGCTTCTTGCTTCTATACTGTAAGGCTTTTCATAGAGCCCGATGTATTTTCCTTTTTTCCAAAAACCCTTTACAATACTATCCGCCCCGATAGCAACCTTATAATGCATTTCACCATTGCCATCCTGCAGCCCTTTTTTCCAACTCCCGGTATAATAATCCCGGTTTTGCCATGTATATGTACCAATTCCATCCGGATAACCATTCTTGAAATCGCCTTCGTATTGATCGGTTCCTATCGATTTCCCTTTGCCGTGTGCTTTTTTATCCGGGCATTCTCCTGTATATTTTCCTTTGATCGTTTCCATCTTCACCTCACATTCCTGTGCACATAATTGCAGGGAAATGAAAGAAACGAAAACAAAAATCAATAACTGTTTCATGAGTATTAGTTTTGGATTAATGTTTAAGTTATTTTTAGATTTCTAATTTAATTAAAATAACCCATATACAGGCGGATTATGAAGCTGTTCCCGGTATGTATCTTTTTCTTTGCTGGTCTCATTTTGAGCACAAATGGAACTGCACAACTCTTTCCTGAAAAAAAATACCCGCAAAAATATTTTCAATGGCCCGTGGGCGCTCCCGTAGGTATCGTTGCAAACTTCGGGGAATTAAGGCCTAACCACTATCATATGGGGCTTGATTGCAGAACGGATCAAAAAGTCAACCTGCCTGTATATGCAAGTGCTTCGGGATATATAGCAAGGGTAAAGATCGAGCCCTTTGGTTTTGGGCGAAGCATCATAATCAATCATCCAAACGGACTGTCGACCTTGTATGCGCACTTAAATGATTTTTATCCCGCACTTGAAAAATACATCACGGAAGAGCAATACAAAATGAAGCAATGGGATGTAACGATCATGCTCCCGGAAGGCCTGTTCCCTGTGAACAAAGGAGATCTTATTGCTTACAGTGGCAACACCGGCGGATCACAGGGCCCGCATGTGCATTTCGAGATAAGGGATACAAAAACAGAAAAAGTATTGAACCCTTTGCTTTTTGATCTCCCTATTCCTGATACGGTCCCGCCCAATATCGTCAGGCTGGCGGTTTATGACAGGCGCATCAATACCTACGAACAGGTGCCGAAAATGTATCCTATAAAAAAAGTAAAAGGGGTTTACAGGCCTGTTGGGACAGTTATACCGGTAAACACTGATAAAGTAAGTTTTGCCATAACAGCATTTGATCGTTGTACCGGTTCTACGAATCAGAATGGTATTTATAAAGCGATATTGTATGATAATGAAAAAGCAATATCAGGATTTGAGATAGACAGCATCAGCTACGATGAGACGAGATACCTGAATGCTCATATTGATTACCGGACAAGGAGCAGCGGCGGGCCATTCCTCGAACATTTGTCAAGATTGCCCGGGTATAACAACGGCATTTATAATGCGGGTCATTCTGATGGAGTGATCTTTTTAGAAGATACGATCGCACATCAGATTAAAATAGCAGTAACAGATGTCAACGGCAATGAAAGCGTTTTGGAATTTGATGTAAAAAGAAATGAATCCATCCCGGAAATACCTGTGAATAATACAAATGTTTTTCATCCCGGTTTCGTAAATGTTTTTGAGAATGCAGAAATTCGGTTTTACCTGCCGGAAAATGCCATCTATGATTCATTTCATTTTAGATATAATGAGATCACAGCTGCAAGTAAAAAGAATGCGAGATCTGCTGTTGCACCGGGGCTAAGTCCGACGCAGACAAAAATTTATCAATTACACAATACATCTGTCCCTGTACAAACTTATTTTCCTGTAATGATCCGGGCTGATTTTTCAATGGCTGATACCGGCAGGGTGATCATGAAAAGATCTGCCGGCAGCAAACAGGATTTTAAAAAAGCCGTTTATGAAAATGGCTGGTATAAGGCTTCCTTCAGGGAGTTTGGAAATTACCAGCTCTTAATAGACAACACTCCGCCATCTGTTATACCGATCGGTTTTAGAGATGGCATGAAAGCAACTAAGCTCAGGCAGATAAAGTTTGCAGTGACAGACAATACAGAAGAGATAGAAAAATTCACGGCATTGCTCGACGGGAACTGGCTTCGCTTCAGCAATGATAAAGGCCGTAATTTCATTTATGTTTTTGATGAACATTGCAGCACCGGCGAGCATGAATTGATAATAATTGCCGAGGACCTTGCAGGAAACAAAACAGAAAAAAAATATCATTTTACAAGATAAAAGTCGCCACTGATATCACTGATTTTTTAAAAGCCTGATTAATCAAAATAATAATCAGTGAATCAGTGGCAAATAATATTAATCAATGATCATATTAAAAGAAGGAGATAAAGCCCCATCATTCAAAGGACTTGATCAGAACGGCAAAGAGATCTCATCTGCCGATCTTAAAGGAAAAAGGGTCGTATTATATTTCTATCCCGAAGATGATACGCCTACCTGTACTGAACAGGCCTGCAACCTGCGTGATAATTTTTCGCTGCTTAAAATGAATGGCATTACAGTGATTGGTGTAAGCCCCGATGAAGTAGAGAAGCATAAAAAATTCGAGACAAAATTCAGTCTTCCCTTTACCATTATTGCTGACCCCAAACATAAGATCATTTATAAATATGGAGTGTGGGGGCCGAAAAAATTATGGGGGCACGAATACATGGGTTTGTATCGTACTACGTTCCTGATCGATGAAAAGGGAATTATCAGGAAGATCTTTTTAAAGCCAAGGAATAAAAAACACAGCGAAGAAATTTTAGCTGCCTGGAATCAAATATCCTCCTAGCTTATAATCCACTCCACTTCCCCGTTCCTGAATTTTCTTTCAGTTTCATCAACAGTTATAAGCATCCCGTTCTCATCCACGCCTTTGATGCAGGTCTCAAATATTTCACCGTCCTTTTTCAGCATCACCAGCTGATCCTTTTTATACAGGATCTCATTATAATCATGCATGACCGAAGCGGGAGGACCAATGGACCTTGCACTCAGCCTGTGTAATATCAATTCATATAACTCTTTGGCCAGGATAAGCGGGTCATGTGTTTTGCCCGTGATCTGTTTCAGGGAGACCGCATTCGTCAATTCATCGCCGAAAACATCCTGGTTGATGTTCATACCGATTCCAACCACAGCCCATTTCCATTCTTTACCCATTATCTTATTCTCGATAAGGATACCCCCTGCCTTTCTGTCACGCCAGTAAATATCATTGGGCCATTTAACAGATACCTGGCCACCTGCATATTTTCCGAAAAGATCATAACATGCTTTGGAAACGATGGCATTAAAACAGAATTGATTTTGAAAGAACGCCGCTGTGGGCTTTATAACGATGGTTAAAATGATTCCCTGGCCCGGGCCTGATTCCCAGCTTTTTCCCGGCTGGCCCCTGCCCTGGGTTTGGCGGTGTGCAAACCAGGCCATGCCATGCTTCGCCATTCCTTCATGTATCCTTGCCATGGCATAGTTGTTGGTACTATCCACGCTATCAAGTATGCTGAACAATTCTGTCGTTTTCAAAATAGTCAAATGCCAAAGAAATAGTACTTTTGAACAAAGTTGCAAGCTACATGAAATTGGCTTAGCCGGCATGGTATATCCACGCACATATTATAAATAAAATCTGAAAGACATTTGAACAACTTTGACGCACTAAACAGCCGCAAAAAAAGCAGCCTGACGAGATTAACAAGAAACAGTAAAATTTTCAAATCAATCATTCACGCTATACAGGAAAAAAAGGGCGAAAGCATCATAAGCCTTGACCTTAGGAAAATACCCGAAGCAGTGGCAGATTATTTCATCATTTGCCAGGCAAGTAATAATACCCAGCTGAAAGCGATAGCAGATCATGTGGAAGAATGTGTATTGGAAAACTGCCAGGAAAGGCCTTATAAACATGAAGGCCGACAGGCTGAGCAATGGATCCTGATAGATTTTGTGAACATAGTTGTACACGTTATGCTCCCGGAACCACGAAAGTTTTACCAGCTGGAAGAATTATGGAGCGATGCGCCGGCACTTGAACACTATGATAAATAATATTAAAAACCAAAGTACCCTATTACAATAAGCAATGGCACAACAAAACATGAATCAGGGCAGTAAAAGAAAGATAAATCCGGATAATATCCCTCCGATAGAAGACCCGAAGAAAAAAAACAAATTCAACATATACTGGATATACGGTATCATTTTCATTTCCATAGTTGCCTATAACCTCTTCCGTGGCGTAAGCAGCGCCGGTATCGAAACCGGCCAGCAGAAATTCTATGACATGGTGAAGCAGGGCGATGTTGAAAAGATAAAAACGATCCGTAATAAAAAGCTGGTCCGTATTTTTTTGAATAAGGACAGCCTTGTTAAGAAGGCGGCTTATTATAAAACGCTTTTGAACGACAAGGAAGACCCGAAGAAATATGATGATGCAGTTAAGACAACTGCCCCACAGCTTTTCTTCAGTATCATTGACGACAAGACATTCGCCACACAGATGAGCGAATTCTATAAGAATAACCCCGGAACACCCCAGGTGGGAGATTATCCTGATGATGAAGGAGAACTTTTCGGGCAGATCATCAGCACACTGTTACCCATTTTATTGATCGGCTTCTTATTCGTATTGATGATGCGTAAGGTTGGCGGCCCCGGTGGCGGTGGCGGCCCCGGCGGCATTTTCAATATCGGTAAATCAAAAGCCACTTTATTTGAAAAAGGCACAAAGGTCAATATCAATTTCGGCGATGTTGCCGGTCTTGACGAAGCCAAAGTGGAAGTGATGGAGATCGTCGACTTTTTAAAGAATCCGAAAAAATATACTTCTCTTGGTGGCAAGATACCAAAGGGTGCTTTACTCGTTGGACCTCCCGGTACCGGTAAAACGCTTTTGGCGAAAGCTGTTGCAGGTGAAGCACAGGTTCCTTTCTTCAGCCTCAGCGGCAGTGATTTTGTTGAAATGTTCGTTGGTGTTGGTGCAAGCCGTGTAAGAGACCTGTTCAAACAGGCAAGAGAAAAGGCGCCTTGTATCATTTTCATTGATGAGATCGATGCGATCGGCCGTGCAAGAGGAAAGAATATGATGATGAGCAATGATGAAAGAGAGAATACACTGAACCAGCTGCTCGTTGAAATGGATGGATTCGGTACCGACCTCGGCATCATCATCCTGGCAGCAACCAATCGCCCGGATGTACTGGATAGCGCCTTATTAAGGCCGGGCCGCTTCGACAGGCAGATCACCATTGATCGCCCCGATCTTGTTGGACGCGAAGCGATCTTTAAAGTACATCTCGTTCCTATCAAAGTTTCGCAGAAACTGGATATTCATAAACTGGCCGAACAAACACCGGGTTTTGCAGGTGCCGATATTGCCAATGTATGTAATGAAGCAGCCCTGATCGCGGCAAGAAAGAATAAAGATGCTGTTGACATGAGCGATTTTCAGGATGCGATCGACAGGGTCATCGGCGGACTGGAAAAAAAGAATAAGATCATATCACCGGAAGAAAAAGAGATCATTGCGTACCACGAGGCAGGCCATGCCATTTGCGGCTGGTTCCTTGAACACGCTTATCCATTACTGAAAGTAACGATCGTACCGAGGGGAACTGCTGCATTGGGCTATGCTCAATACACACCGAAAGAACAATACCTGTATAATACAGACCAGCTGATCGACCAGATCTGTATGACCTTGGGCGGCAGGGCGAGTGAAGAGATATTCTTTGGAAAGATCAGCACCGGTGCCAGCAATGACCTTCAGCAAATAACCAAGATAGCCTACAGCATGATCACGATTTATGGCATGAATGATAAAGTAGGTAATATCAGTTATTATGATCCCAACCAGGAAAATGTTTTCACAAAACCATTCAGTGAAGAAACAGGCAGGATGATCGATGATGAAGTAAGAAAACTCATCGATGGAGCTTATATAAAAACGAAGAACCTGCTGATCGAAAAAAGAGCTGATGTAGAAAAACTGGCAAAGGAATTATTGGTCAAGGAAGTATTATTCAAGAGTGATGTGGAAGCACTGATAGGCAAGCGCCCTTATGAAGAAAAGAAGATACTTGTTGAACCGGAAGATGCTACCAGTGAAGTTCCGCCAACGAACATGCCTGGCGAGTTAAGAAATCCTCCACAAATCTAATAAGCTGATATGCCTGTAACACCGGCTAAAGAAAATATATTAAAAAAAATACGGCAGGCACTGAGTAATCCGGTGCCTTTGCCTTTTCCTCACAGCGAAGGAACACAATCCGTGTTCACTGTATCCAAAGAAGATAATGCGATCACTTTTGCAGAGGAGTTCACCAAACTGCAGGGTAAGTTTGCTTTTTGCTCAGATGAAGCAGACCTGAAAAAACAATTACAGGACCTGCTTGCAGATAAGAACTGGACAAAGATCTATTTTAAAGAAGATAAGATCGCATCGTTATTCAGTGGACCGTCATATGAGGATCTTGCTTCCTGTGATATCTCTGTTACAGCATGCGAATGTCTTGTTGCACGCACAGGAACGATCGTAATGAGTGCAGCCCAGCAAAGCGGGAGGACAACCAGTGTCTATGCACCCATACATATATGCATTGCATACAGCAACCAGATGATGTATGATATAAAAGATGCTTTATTATTCCTGAAAGAAAAATACAGTGGCAATATACCTTCTCTCATCACTTTTGCAAGCGGCCCCAGCCGAACCGCTGATATAGAAAAGACCCTTGTAACAGGTGTACATGGGCCAAAAGAAGTATATTGTTTTTTGGTGGAGGCTTAAAAGTATTTGATCCCTTAAACTTCAGATCAATGGAAACAACATACCAGTTATTCGTGTACGGTTCTTTACGCAGCGGTTTCCGCAATCCTGCATATCAATACCTCACAAAATATTTTCATTTACTCGGCGAGGCCGTTGTACAGGGAAAGTTCTATGATAAAGGCCCGCACCCCGTTGCTGTGCATGCATTTGGTGAATCATTCATCAATGGTGAATTATATGTTATGAATAATCCCGAAGAGTTCAATTGGGTAATAGGGCAGCTTGATGACTATGAGGGATTGAATGTTGAGCCGGGAGAAACACCCATGTATAAGCGTGAGATAACAACCGTTTTCAAAGAAGGTATTTCTTCACAGGCATGGATCTATTGGTATAATGGCAGTGTGGACGGAATGAAAGAGATCACCGTAGGTGATGTATTAAAATATCTCCAGGAAAAAAACAAGCCCTAAAATATATTTGACTGATGACCTCATCTAAAAAAATATATTTTCTTTCCGACTTTCATTTGGGCGCTCCCGATGCTGCATCCAGCCTTGTGCGTGAGAAAAGGATCATACAGTTCCTCGATGGGATCAAAGATGATGCATCAGAGATATTCATTCTCGGCGACCTGTTCGACTTCTGGTATGAATATAAAAAAGTTGTTCCCAAAGGATATGTAAGGATACTCGGCAAGCTTGCTGAACTCACAGACAGCGGTATTCCTCTTTATTTCTTTGTTGGCAATCATGATATGTGGATGAATGATTATTTCCAGAAAGAACTTAATATCCCTGTATATTTTGAGCCAAAGGAGTTTGTTTACAACGGTAAGAAATTCCTTATTGGCCATGGCGATGGATTAGGCCCGGGCGATCATGGTTATAAATTCATTAAAAAAATATTCCGGAACAGGGCATGTCAATGGATATTTGGAATACTTCCACCTTATATTGGTATGGGTATTGCCGGTTATTTCAGCAGGAAAAGCAGGGCGCAAACCGGGCAAACAGATGAAGTGTTCCTGGGCGAGGAAAAAGAATGGCTCGTTCAATACAGCAAAGAAACCCTGCAAAAAAACCATTACGATTATTTTGTTTTTGGCCATCGCCACCTGCCACTGGATATAAAACTAAGTGACAACAGCCGTTACATAAATCTGGGTGACTGGATAAAATACAACAGCTATGCAGTGTTTGACGGCAATGATATGATCCTGAATTATTACACTAAATAAATATCTTGAGATCCTGCTCTGCATATATTATCCTGTTTCTTTTCCTGTCGCAGGCGGGCTGTGCACAGACAAAACCGGTTGCACAATCCAAAAACAATACAGCGGTAACCACAACAGGTTCGGCGTTCAAATTTGAAAGGTCTATCCCGGGAAATTATATATATGTAAATGTGGATGTGCTGGATAATGTATATCTCATTACTTCCGGGAATCAATTAAAGAAACTAAATAGCAATGGCGATTCTGTCGCTGTATTCAATGATGTTAAAAAATACGGGAACCCTTCTTATATAGATGTAAGCAACCCGCTGAAGATATTGGTCTATTATAAGAATTATTCCACCATTGTTGCACTCGACCGGCTGCTTGCACCAAGAAATACGATCAACCTCCGCAAGCAGAATATTTTCAGTGTAAAAGCTGTTGCCACATCCTACGACAATAATATCTGGCTGTTTGATGAACAGGAACTGAAGCTAAAAAAAATAAATGAGGATGGAACTCTTATGCAGGAAAGCTCAGACATGCGGCAGCTTACAGATTCAGTTCCATCCCCGCAACAGATCATCGACAGCGATAACCTGGTATACCTGTATGATGATAAAAGAGGCTTTTATATTTTTGATTATTATGGCGCATTGAAAAATACCATCAGGTTCCTGGACTGGACAGATATTGCCATTTCAGGGAACAGGATCATGGGATTTTCAGGGAATAAGCTTTACAGCTATCAATTGAATTCGCTCAACCTGAAAACCTATGAGCTTCCATCTATTTTCAAGGAAAGGGATGCAATAAAAGCCGTAAATGGAAAAGTTTACCTGTTGAAAAAAGATTCAGTGGAAATATATAGTGTTCAGTAATTCATTACCATGTTTGAAAAGATCATTTTAGATAATTCTGTTCTCAGTTACCTGGTTGTTGCCGGAGCCATTCTTTTTCTTTTGATCTCGCAAAAACTGTTATCCCAGTCCGTAGCATCGCTCCTTTTTATTTTTATCAAACGCAAATGGAAAAGCATTGAAAAGAAGGATTTCATTGCATTGATGATAAAACCCTTGGGCTGGTTCATCACGGTATCCATATCGATCTTTGCCATTGACAAACTGAATTTCCCGGGCGCATGGGATTATAAAATATACGGCCATGCCATAGAAGAAGTATTTGACAAGACCGGCCGCTGCCTTATCATCATCTACTTTATCTGGTTCATTTTAAGATTCATTGATTTCATCGCATTGATCCTTGAACAGAAGGCCAAAGCCACCAAAGACAAAAGTGATGACCAGATCATTGTCTTCTTCCGTGATTTCCTGAAAGTGATCTTCGGCATCATGGGAGTATTGTGGCTGATCAAAGTGGTCTTCAACCAGGATGTAAGCAATGTGATCACCGGGCTTAGTATTGTAGGTGCCGCTATGGCGCTTGCCGCAAAAGAAAGCCTTGAGAACCTGATCGCTTCCTTTATCATCTTTTTTGATAAACCATTTTATACAGGCGATACATTAAAAGTGAATAATGTTACAGGCACCGTTGAACACATAGGACTGCGCAGTACCAGGATCAGGACACTCGATAAAACACTCGTTACTGTTCCCAATAAACAAATGGTTGACAGTGTAGTTGATAACCTGAGTATGAGAAGCCAGCGCAGGGCCGAGATCAAGCTTGACTTTGAAGCAAAATCTGCAACAGCGTCCATTGAAAAATTAATTGGGGAAATAAAAAAGATACTGGCTCAAAATAAAGAAGAGATCATCAAATCATCTGTGTTCTTTTCCGATTTTAATAAGAACGGCATCACTGTTACCATTGAGTTCTTTACCATTCATTTTTCCATGGCCGAATTCAACCAGCTGAAACAATCCTTTAATATCTCTGTTAAAAAATTGATCGAAGAATTAAAACTGGAGCTGGCTTCCGCAGGAAATGATATTAATATTTATAGTGGAGATGCCGGAGCCGGCAGTTCAAAAAGCCAGCCGATCATATAAGCCTTCCCTGTATCCTCTCAAGAGGGACAAATCTGATCCTCTTAAAAACTTTGATCAGGTGAAAAGCATTTCTCCCACCAAGAGTGAATTAAAGTCAAGGTTCGTGAGGTAAGAATCAAAGACAAGATTGAAGCCTGGATTTCCCCTTCTACATTCAATATTCCTTGTTCAATATTCAATATTCATTGATATATCTTATCCCACTTCTCTTTTTCTTCTTTCTCATTCTTTTCCTTCAGCTTCAATTGATCCTGTATACCAAGGATCCGGATCAATATAGCCATCAACACTGAATAGATGAGCAACATCAATAACACCAATGAGAATGTTAATGTAAGTATCATGAAGGCCTCAACTACAAGTACCAATATTGTACTGGCTGATATGAACCAAAATGCTACAGATGATTTTTTTGCAAGAAGAGTAAACCCTGTAATAGAAAGAAGGTATACAATGATCACGCTGTATGTTATCCAGTGCGGTATCATAAAAATGATGTGCTGTACCAGGCAGGTCAATGAAATGAGCACACCAAAAATACCGGCAGTCTCACAAAAACTTTCCTGGTTCTTTGACAGGTGATCCATGCGTATGTGGGATTATTTGAGCAGTTCTGCCAGTTCAATGTCCCATTTACCGGTCTTGCCATATTCAACAACACGGCCTACCTCTTTACCGTCTTTCATAACAATGATGGTTGGGACATTTACAATCTTGAAAGCTGTGGTTATATTTCCAACGGTTTGCTTGGCACGGGTCACTGCAAAGAAGCTGATATCACTGTCTGAAAATCCTGATTGCTCTTGCAGCTTAAAGAACTTGGGTAAAACAAACTGTGTATCATCACACCAGGTTCCCCCGAACACAACGAACTGAACTTTCCCTTTTGCAGATTCCATTGCATTCACAACTTCAGCAGGAGGGGTATAATAACCCTGGTTGGAAGTGTACCATTTGTTGAATTCTTCAATGTTCTTTCCAGCACATTGGGATCCTAAGCTTAGAATTCCACGTGGACAAGTTGTCGCGGCCGCTTCTATAGTGTCACCTAAATACTAGTGACTCCAGCGTAACTGGACTGGCCACAGTTAGGCCGCAAATGTAATCACACTGGCTCACCTT